>Ga0209502_10002610_pt1 | contig 14843 bp, 9 predicted proteins | sample ArcticOcean_MG_C_10_FD_187442 | JGI IMG/M metagenome (GOLD analysis project Ga0209502, IMG submission 187442) | Marine microbial communities from western Arctic Ocean - ArcticOcean_MG_CB11_90 (SPAdes) (version 2) | ecosystem: Environmental > Aquatic > Marine > Oceanic | place: Arctic Ocean...
GCTGTTATTGCTCATATAGCCACCTTCAGTTGTCCACGATACGTTTGACGCCCAAACACCTGCATACAAACCAGATGCATGCTCTACATCAAAACCTCCTTGAAGGGCAGGGTCTCCTTTAGTTTGTGTATAGCCACGGAAAACGTAATCTGAATACAAACCAACGTTACCACTAACGCTCCAATCAGATGCTGCTTCTGCCGCTGGAGCCTCTTCTGCTAATACGGAAGTCATAGGAACTACAAGTGCGCCTAGTACCGCTAGTTTTAATTTTGATAATGTCATTTACTTCTCTCCTTATTAAAACAAATCACAACATGTGATGTGTTATTCGTAGTTAAATTTAAAAGCTTATTTCTACTAACCTACTTGCTACTTAAATAGTAAAAATGCCATACTATCTTTAAACAAATGCAAAGTTTCATGTAGAATCAGTGCTTTAGTGAGGCAAATATATGATAGAGAAAGTGAAAATTCAAGAGATCTCCGACAAAATTCGCAAAGTTATCGAAAACTCACCAATAAGTGACATAAATGACAATATCCATGCACTACTTCAGGGCATGTTTGCTAAATTGGACTTAATCTCACGCGAAGAGTTTGATGTGCAAACCCAAGTATTGAAGCGAACAAGAGAAAAATTAGAGGCATTAGAGGCTAAGATTGAAAGCCTCGAAACTAAATCCAAGAAATAAACTCTGATGATACTGATAATTTCAGTTACCATTTTACCTACATGAATAAATCCATCACGTCCGATACCGAAAAGCAATTAAAAACCATCTTATCCAAAAGGATTATGATGATGGATGGTGCTATGGGTACCATGATTCAGCAACACCATCTAACAGAAGAAGATTACCGAGGAAAACAATTTAGTACATTCGCCTCACCCGACGGCCAACGTGAATTATTTCTTAAGGGTAACAACGAACTACTGAGCATTACCCAACCAGATATCATCCAACAGATTCATGAGTCCTACCTAGAAGCAGGGTCTGACATCATCGAGACCAATACCTTTGGGGCTAACAGTGTCGCCCAAGATGATTACTATATGCCACACCTGGTGTATGAGATGAATTTAGAATCAGCACGACTAGCAAAAAATGCTGCCAATAAATATAGCACCCCCGATAAGCCTCGCTTTGTTGCAGGAGCTATTGGCCCGACCCCAAAGACCGCGTCTATTTCTCCTGACGTTAATGATCCAGGGGCCAGGAATATCAATTTTGATCAGTTGGTTGTAAGCTACCAAGAGCAGACTAGAGCATTGATTGAAGGTGGCGTAGACATCATCCTGGTAGAGACAGTTTTTGACACGCTGAATTGCAAGGCAGCACTTTTTGCTGTGAACGCTGTCTTTGCTGAGCAATCTTCAAGACTCCCCCTTATGATATCTGGTACCGTGACCGATGCGTCCGGAAGAATTTTATCAGGGCAAACTGTGAGCGCCTTCTGGAATTCAATTAGGCATGCCAAACCGCTAACGATAGGATTAAATTGCGCACTAGGAGCTGCTCTGATGAGACCCTATGCAGAAGAACTGTCCAAGATTGCCGACACCTATATTTGCATTTATCCGAATGCGGGGTTGCCAAACCCTATGTCAGATACCGGTTTTGATGAAAAGCCTCATGACACATCCTCGTTATTAAAAGAATTTGCCGACAGCGGCTTCATTAACATAGCCGGAGGTTGTTGCGGGACCACCCCTGATCATATCCGGGCCATTGCCGAACAGGTAAAAGATGTGAGACCCCGGGTCTTGCCAACACTGGATACTTATACTCGCCTAGCTGGATTAGAACCCCTAGCCATCAAAGAAGGTACACTCTTTATTAACGTCGGCGAGCGAACTAACGTCACCGGCTCTAAAGCTTTTGCTAAGCTCATCATCGAAGAACAGTTTGAAGAGGCGGTATCTGTGGCAAGGCACCAGGTAGAGAATGGTGCTCAGGTTATTGATATCAATATGGATGAGGGTATGCTCGACTCGCTTGAAGCCATGCAACATTTCCTCAATTTGATTGCATCAGAGCCTGACATTGCACGCATTCCGATCATGATTGACTCATCAAAATGGGAGGTCATTGAGGCAGGACTCAAGTGCGTCCAAGGAAAAGCCATTGTCAACTCCATTTCGCTTAAAGAGGGTGAAGAAAGCTTTATTAATCAGGCAAAGCTCTGTCTCAACTATGGGGCAGCTGTGGTTGTGATGGCCTTTGATGAGAAAGGTCAGGCAGACACCTATGAGAGAAAAATAGAAATCTGTAAACGCGCCTATGACACGCTAGTAAATAATCTAGACTTTCCGCCAGAAGATATTATTTTTGATCCCAACATTTTTGCCGTTGCTACAGGCATAGAAGAACATAACAATTACGCCGTAGACTTCATCAACGCCACGAAATGGATAAAAGACAATCTCCCATATGCCAAAATATCTGGCGGGGTATCTAATGTCAGCTTTAGTTTTAGAGGGAATGACTTAGCACGAGAGGCGATTCATACGGTATTTTTGCATCATGCCATCAAGGCTGGTTTGACTATGGGTATCGTAAACGCCGGCATGATTGGATTATACGATGACTTATCAGACAGCTTGAAAGAAGCCGTTGAGGATGTAATTCTCAACAGACGCCCTGATGCCACGGAAAGGATGATCGACATTGCTGGCACACTCAAAGGAAGTAAAAAAGAAGAATTGAAGTTAAATTGGCGTGGAGATGATGAGAATCCCGTGCCAGTTGAAAAGAAAATTGAGTATGCCTTAGTGCATGGTGTGACCGATTTCATCGTCGAGGATACCGAGGAAGCGCGCCTAAAAATTATGAGCCAAGAAGGTGGTCGCCCTATCAATGTGATTGAAGGTCCATTAATGGATGGTATGAACGTAGTCGGCGACCTGTTTGGTCAAGGTAAAATGTTTTTACCGCAAGTTGTGAAGTCGGCCAGAGTCATGAAACAAGCCGTTGCGCATCTTGTGCCCTTTATCGAAAAAGAAAAAGAAGAAGACGAAAAAAGAACCGGTATAAAAGCTAAACCTAAAGGCAAGATGTTAATAGCGACAGTAAAGGGCGACGTTCATGACATAGGAAAGAATATTGTCTCCGTAGTGCTTCAATGCAATAACTTTGAAGTAGTCAACATGGGGGTGATGGTGCCGTGTGCCGAGATATTAGCTAAAGCCAAGGAAGAAAATGTCGACATTATTGGTCTATCCGGTTTGATTACACCCTCCCTTGAAGAAATGACACATGTGGCTAGCGAGATGCAGCGCGACCCTTACTTTAACGAAAATAATATCCCTCTATTAATCGGTGGTGCAACTACCTCACGAGCACATACCGCGGTGAAGATTGCAGAACACTATGATGGTCCGGTTATTCATGTATCGGATGCATCACGTTCAGTATCAATTATGCAATCACTGATGGACCCTCAACAAAAAATTGATTACATCGTTAATTTATCAAAAGATTATGAAAATGTAAGGCAATTGCATGCCAAGAAAAAAGGCGCCAACTATATTCCTATTAAGGAAGCCAGGCAAAATAAATTAAGCTTAAACTTTGAGCCACAGAAACCTAAGTTTATTGGACGTCGGGTATTTAAAAATATTGACCTACAATTAATCAAAGACTATATCGACTGGTCCCCATTCTTCCAGACATGGGATCTGCATGGCAAATATCCAGCTATTTTAGAGGACAGTATTGTAGGCGAAAGCGCTTCTCAATTGTTTGCTGAAGCGAAAAAAATGCTCTCTAAAGTCATCAATGAAAAAAAATTGCAGGCTAACGGTGTGATCGGCTTCTATCCAGCCAATACAGTAAATGATGATGACATTGAGATTTATGCAGATGAAAATGCCTCAGAGCCTTTTCTAACTTATTACGGACTAAGGCAACAAACACAGAAACCAACTATCAATGGCAAGAAAAATCCTAATCTATGCTTATCCGATTATATTGCTCCAAAGAACGGCGGAGTAAAAGACTACATTGGGCTCTTCGCGGTGACCTCAGGGATTAATGTCGAAGTCTATGAAAAGCTATTCGACAAAGCGGAAGATGATTACAGCGGCATTATGATAAAAGCCATCACAGATAGGTTGGCCGAAGCTTTTGCTGAATATATGCACGACAGGGTGAGGCAAGATTTATGGGGCTATCAACCCGAAAGCCTATCGACAGAAGATTTGATCCACGAAAAATATCAAGGCATTAGGCCTGCGCCAGGATATCCAGCCTGTCCAGAACACACAGTAAAGAAAGAAATATTCGCGCTATTAAAGGCTCAAGAAATTGGCATGGAACTAACGGAAAGCATGGCGATGACCCCCGCATCATCCGTCAGTGGATTTTATTTTGCTCACCCCGAAGCAAAATATTTCAGTGTTGACAAGATTGATACCGACCAATTAGAAGACATGGCATCCAGACGATCTGTTTCTGTCGATCAACTAAAAAAATGGCTCGCTTCGAATCTTAGATAAATATGCATATTCATATATTAGGTATATGTGGAACATTTATGGCAGGCATAGCCTCCTTAGCTAAAGCCGAGGGGTTTAAAGTTACCGGGTGTGACCAGAATGTTTATCCTCCTATGTCCACTCAATTAGCGGAACAAGGAATTGATATTATCGAAGGGTTTGATGCCTCACAAACTGGATTAAATCCAGATATTTATATTATTGGTAATGTTATTGCCCGGGGTAATACCCTAATGGAATCCATATTAAACCAAAACTTACCTTATCTATCTGGACCACAATGGCTGTATGAACATGTACTTCATGATAAATGGGTCTTAGCTGTTGCAGGAACACATGGGAAAACCACAACAACTGCAATGCTTGCTTGGATTCTAGAATCTAACGGCCTAGCTCCCGGTTATCTAATAGGAGGTGTCCCCGGTAATTTTAACAGTTCAGCAAAGCTACCCGATAACACCCTAAAAAATGCTCCTAGCTTCTTTGTCATCGAAGCCGATGAATATGACACAGCATTCTTTGATAAACGATCTAAATTTGTTCATTATCATCCACGTACCTTAATATTAAATAATTTAGAATTTGATCATGCAGATATTTTTGATAACCTTGAACACATAAAAAAACACGTTCATCATCTCGTAAGAACTATTCCGGAACATGGCCGCATAATTTGCAATGCAGAAAGTCAGGCATTACAAGAAACAATTAGCATGGGCCTATGGTCAGAAATTGAGTATTTTTCTGATGACAAAGAATGGTCCTACCAGTGGCAAGAAGATAAACAATCTATTGAGATTTTGCACCAAACAAAAAAACAAGGCACTCTCGTATGGGGTCTCATTGGTCATCATAATGCATCTAATGCTCTAGCTGCTATTGCCGCGGCAAGGCATGTAGGGGTCTCACCAGAACAATCTATCCAAGCGCTTTCCTCATTTAAGGGCGTAAAGAAACGTATGGAAAAAATCGCTGAGCTGAAAAATGGAGTGCTGATTTATGATGATTTTGCCCATCATCCATCCGCTATTCGGACTACGCTGGAAGGTTTAAGTCATACTAAAAAGTCAGGAAGAATTGTCGCTGTCATTGAACCAAGATCAAACACGATGAAGCTTGGGTCAATGAAAGCAGATCTACTCAAGAGTCTTGAAGCTGCCGACCAAGTGTATTGCTTTACAAATAATTTAACCTGGGATGCACATAAATTATTTAAGGATTACCCCAAAGCTATGGTCTCTGATAATATAAATGACATTGCACAAGCGATTGTAGAAAACCACCGAAGTGAGGACCATATAGTTTTTATGAGCAATGGAAATTTTTCTGGTATACAAAGTAAAGTCATCGCATTATTTCAATGACGTCTAATATGATGAAGGATCCACTCAGCCATATTCATTTCATAGTTGCTATTCTTATCTCACTCATTATGCATTTATCCTTTGTAATGTATGGAAGCTTGCAGCCTACAGATATTGCTAATTTTGAAATTTCTCCAGATATTGAGTTAACTATAGTACAACAACCAAAAATAATTCCTCCCGTTCAAGAGCGTATTCAGGCACCTCCCGTTCAGAAGCCTATAAATATAACCAATAAAACCATAACACCAAAAGCTGTGATGGAAAAAAAAGCTGTGTCTCCAAAAATCGAACGCCCTCCTGTTATCGATGAAAAGCTCACGGCAAATAACAAAGTGGAGTTAATTGATGAAAAAGAACAGCAAAGTAAGGTTATTAACACAGATCAATTAATATCGGATCTCAGTAAACTAGATTTAACCCCAAGAAAGAAAAATCGACCTCGAGTAAAGACAGTTTCTGCTCGCACCACCGACTATGAGTACCGGCTTTACTTTGAGGCGTGGAGGCAGAAGGTTGAAAGACTAGGCGCTCTAAATTACCCTGAGGAGGCTAGAGCTGGTAATTTAGGGACACTCCGATTGACGGTGAGTCTAACCTCGGAAGGACAAATTAAACAAATTATTATCAACAAAAGTTCTGGGTTTGATGCTCTGGATAAAGCCGCTATAAAAATTGTTGAATTAGGTGAGCCTTACGCTGCATTTTCTGAAAAAATGCGCAAAGAAGTGGATATTATTAATATCACACGAACATGGAAATTTACTGAAGAGAATAATTTCTCTTCTAATTAGATACCCTTATGGTTTTAATCTTTTCTGACCTTGATGCGACACTCCTTGATCATCACAACTACTCGTTTGATGACGCTTTACCTGCGTTACAATTAATTAAAGAAAGAAAAATTCCACTTATTCTTGCAAGCAGCAAAACATATGAAGAGATGATCAATATTCGATCTAAATTAGGAATAACGGACCCTTTTATTTATGAAAATGGTTCAGGTATTTTTTTTAAGGGTAAAAAAATAGCTCTAGGTAAAAGCTATTCTCAAATTCTTAATGTTCTTCAATATTTAAAAACAGACTTTTCTTTTACATCATTTTCCCAACTTGGGCCTAAGGGAATTCAGAAAGAAACCGGCCTAAATAAAGAGTCAAGTCAAAGAGCATCGTTAAGGGAGTTTTCAGAGCCACTTATATGGGAAGACTCTGAAATTAAATTAGACTCTTTTAAAGTCTTACTTAAAAGGCACGGGCTGATAGGTATGCAAGGTGGGCGATTTATCACAGTCTCTTCAGCACAAACGAAAGGAGACGCACTATTATGGGTCAAAAAAAGATATCAAGAAGCCTCAGAAGATAAAATACTTACCATAGGATTGGGAGACAGTGAAAATGATATTAATATGTTAAATAAGGTGGATAAAGCAATTATTGTTAGGCGCCCAAATAAACTGCCGCCGGAAATCAAAGGTCATCCTATGAAAATTGTAACGACATTAATTGGACCAAAGGGATGGAATGAAGCAATTATTAATTGTATTGGATAGCGTATGAGTGATTTTTATCAGAATGGCATTATTACAAACCTGCATAACCTGAGGGTTCAAGATACGAAAAGCCTTGAAAAAGAACTACTCGCTTTTTCAAAAGTACGACCTATGGGACTTGTACTACCATCACTTTATTCAGAGCTTTTGTCTCCGGCACTATCAAAAATTGTAGATGAGTTAACTCAAGTTAAATATGTGAACCAAATCGTTATTGGCCTGGACCAAGCTACTAAATATGAGTACAAAGATGCTATTAATTACTTTGCTAAACTTCCTCAGGATCATGTCATTTTATGGAACGATGGGCCAAGGCTAAAAGCATTAGACAAGAAATTACAAAAAATAAAGCTAGCCCCTCAAGAAATGGGTAAAGGCAGAAATGTTTGGTATTGCTTTGGTTATATTCTAGCCGCCTCAAAAGTAGAGTCCGTTGCACTTCACGATTGCGATATTGTGACCTACACGCGGGATATGTTGGCACGCCTAATTTATCCTGTTGCCAACCCGAATTTTAACTATCAGTTTTGTAAGGGTTACTACTCAAGGGTATCAAAAGACAAAATTAATGGCCGAGTGTGTCGTTTGCTAGTAACACCGTTAATTCGATCACTAATGAAGATGTTTCCTGCTAACGAATATTTAGAATACTTAAATAGCTACCGTTATGCATTATCAGGTGAATTCTCTCTAAGAACAGACGTGTTAAACGATATTAGGATACCTAGTGACTGGGGATTAGAGATTGGGGTGTTATCTGAAATGAATCGTAACTATGCAAATAACCGCATATGCCAGGTCGATATAGCTGATAAATATGATCACAAGCACCAAGATCTTAGCGAGGCGGATGCAAGTAAAGGATTATCTAAAATGTCTATAGATATAAGCAAATCCATCTTTAGAAAATTAGCTACTACAGGCTTAGTTTTTAACAACGAATCCTTCAGATCGATAAAGGCAACCTACTTCCGCATCGCCTTAGACTTTGTAGAAACTTATAACAATGACGCAAAAATGAACGGGCTCAATTTTGATATCCATGCAGAAGAAAAAGCCGTAGAACTATTTGCAGAAAATATCATGAATGCCGGTCATCATTTCCTAGAACACCCGATGGAAACACCATTTATCCCTAGCTGGACAAGAGTTAATAGCGCTTTACCAGAATTAAGAGAGGAGATATTGGAGGCAGTAAAAAAAGATATGGAAGAGTTCTCCTAGCCCTATGGCAAGCCTGTCCCTTGAGGATGAATTAAGAGAAAAGATTTATCATCACCTCAATCAAATATATGTAAATAACGATAACCGCTCTCTCTCAGAAAAAATCATAGCTGTATTTTTTCAAGACCGAGATCTCATTTCTCCCAACCCCAATATAAGTAAATGGGACTCATCAGATGTAATCCTTATAACTTACGCTCATAGCATTATTGAAAGCAAGAAAGCTCCACTGCAAACACTACTAAACTTTCTAGACAATCATATTCAACCTCACATTAATGCTGTGCATATCTTGCCCTACTTCCCCTATAGCTCAGACGATGGCTTTGCTGTTATTGACTTCAAAAAAATTAATGATGCTTTTGGATCTTGGGAAGATATTGAAGCAATTGCTTCAACCTATAAACTAATGAGTGACCTCGTAATAAACCATGTCTCATCAAGAAGCCAATGGTTTGATCAATTTAAAAATGGCAAGAATCCTGGGCAGCATTACTTTCTATCCGTTGACCCTCTAATCGATACCCAAAAAGTGGTTAGGCCAAGAACTAGTAACGTGCTGCAAGAGGTAGATACACTTAATGGGAAGAAATATGTATGGTCAACATTTAGTCACGATCAACCAGACCTAAACTTTTCTAACCCTGCGGTGTTAATCGAAATAATTGATATAGTTAGAACCTACCTTGAGCGCGGCACAAAAATATTTAGATTAGATGCAGTAGCTTTTATCTGGAAACAGATTGATACGGAATGCATCAATCTCCCCCAGACACATGAAATTATTAGGCTCATTAGAACGCTGACAGACTTTTATTCTGATGAAGTTTTTCTCATCACAGAAACCAACATTCCTAACAGAGAAAATCTATCTTATTTTGGTAATCGAAATGAAGCACATCTAGTTTATAACTTCGCCTTGCCACCGTTAATCTTATATACCCTGTTAAATGGTATATCTGAAAAAATTAAGCAATGGCTAATGGGTATGCCGCCGGCAATATTTGGGACAACATATTTCAACTTTATTGCGAGTCATGACGGAATTGGATTGCGTCCCATTGAAGAGATATTGACAGAAGAAGAAATAGACATGCTTGCAAAAAATATTGAAGGGTCGGGAGGTAAAGTCTCTTACCGAACAAAAGAAAATAGCCAGCGGCCCTACGAGCTCAATATTGCTCTCTTTGATGCCCTAAAGCTCCATGTTAAAGATGGAGACGATGGTTATCAAGAAGCAAGGTTTATATCTGCTCATACTATTATGTTATCTCTTGAGGGAATCCCTGCCTTTTATATTCACAGCCTTATTGCCACACAAAATGACTACGAGAAGGTAAAGCATAGTGGTCAAAATCGAGGTATCAATCGACATCAATGGCAAATGCAAGAACTTGAACAAATACTTTTAGGCGAAAACCATCATTCACGAATGTTTTATGAGCTATTAAGGCTTATCGGCATAAGAAAGCATCAGAGAGCATTTCATCCAAATGCCACTCAATTTACTCTTGATCTCGGGGACAGGGTTTTAGCTTTATGGCGGCAAAGTCTTGATCGAACTCAAAGCATATTTTCTATTCATAATATTTCAAACCAAAAGATAGCTATGCAATTATCAGATCTTAACTTGATAGAGACAGATAATTGGGTTGATTTAATTTCAGGTACCAAGTTAGAAAGATCACATGGTAAATTGATGCTAACTCCCTATCAGTCTATGTGGATAACTAACAAATCAAGTATCATGTAAGAAAATAACAGCTGAAGACAATAGATGGCAACCTTAAGCATCATTAATCATGATCGAAATATTTTCGATAAGAAATACATTTATCCAGTCGTATCAAGACGAGCTGGAGGCTTATCTCTTGGCATTAATTTAAACACCAACAATGCATGTAACTGGCAGTGTATTTATTGTGAAATTCCCAACCTAACCAGGGGAAAGCCCGAGCCTATTGATATTCGTTTATTAAAAAAAGAACTGTATTTTTGGCTTGAGGAAATTGTTCATAATAATTTTCTGTCTAAACATACCAGTCCTGGAACTACCTTTAAAGACATAGCCTTCTCTGGAAACGGTGAGCCAACAGCGGCTAGAGAATTTGGTGAGGTAACCCAGGTGGTAGTGGAAGCCATAAACGATTACAAATTAGTCGACCAACTGACAGTGCGAGTTATTACCAATGGCAGTAATATGACTAACAAGTCAGTCCAAAAAGGGTGGGCCGCGATTCAATCTATCCGGAAGGAAGTATGGTTTAAAATTGACAGTGTAATGGACGATGAAATTAAATTAATTAATCAAATTAATAGTAGCCTAGGGGTTACTAAAAATAATATTGAGGCATCCTTATCCGTCTCGCCAACTATTATACAAACCTGTCTAATTAAAATGAACGGGCAATTACCTTCAAATAAAAGTATTAATGCATACATCGCATTTCTCAAGCATTACGAGGATCGATTAAGTGGTATTCATTTGTATAGTCTTGCAAGGCCATCGGAGCAAAATATTTCCATAGAAATTGAACGTCTAACTGAAAGCGAGCTAGATCAAATTGCTGATAAAATAAGAGTCCTTAATGTACCGGTGTTCGCCTACATCTAAATGACTGCCTTAAAAAAAATTGTTCTTTTTTTCCTTCTTTTTTGTCTGGTGGGCTGCCAACAATCTGACTCAGATTGGTCATCATATGGACAAGATCTCACCAACCAACGGTATTCACGCTTAGATCAAATCAATAATACGAATGTTAAAGACCTAAAATTGTCTTGGCAATACCAAACAGGAATTAAAGCGACTTTTCAATCCACACCAATCGTTCAGAGCGGTGTTATGTATATATCACTCCCTTATAACCATATTATTGCCATGAATGCTAAGACAGGAAAAGTCATCTGGCGATACGAACACGATCGTAATCAGAACTGGAAAATGTGTTGCGGACCAACAAACCGAGGCGTTGCAGTTTATGGTGAACAACTATTTATGGGTACCGTAGATGCAAGACTTATATCCTTAGATATTAAAACAGGTAAAAAGTTATGGGACATTAATGTAGTAGAAGATACTGTAGGAACCGAATCTATTTCTTCCTTAAATCCCGGCGACCCAAATAGAGAAAAACAAGTCAGCGGTGGAACGGGCGCAGGCATTTCGATGGCTCCTGTAATCTATGAAAATAAAGTGATTGTTGGTATTACCGGTGTAGGTTATGGATTGCATGTTGAAGGACACGAAAAAGATGCTCCTCTAGGGGCCGTCGTAGGTGTTTCAGGAAGGTTTGGACGACCTGGATTTTTAGCAGCCTATGATATCTATTCGGGAAAGCAAATATGGCAATTTGATACGATCCCTAACGAAGGATGGGAGGGTGAGTTTAGTAACTACACTAAAGATGGAGAGGTGTTAAATAGGGATTTGCTCAACGAAAAAGAGTCGTTATCCCAATATCCTGATGCTGCAAAATATGGCGGGGGTTCTGCATGGACAACCCCGGCTATTGATAAGGAAACACATACCCTATTCTTTGGTACAGGGAATCCATCCCCTCAAATGAGCGATCAAAGTAGGCCAGGTGATAACTTGTATACCGTCTCACTGATTGCTTTAGATGCAAATACTGGAAAATTAAAATGGTATTACCAACAAGTACCACATGATATATGGGGTTACGATGTAGCCAGCCCCCCGGTCATCTTTCATACCATTCATGAAGGAAAGATTATTCCTGCGGTAGGGCAGGCAGGTAAAACAGGCTGGTTTTATATTCATGATAGAAATTCAGGAGAGTTGCTCCTAAAATCAGAGCCCTTTGTCCCACAAAATAATATGTTCGCTGAAGCGAGCGAAGAAGGAACTGTTATATATCCTGGAATATTAGGTGGATCCAACTGGTCTCCAGTAAGCGTTAATATTGACCAGCATCTTGCTTACGTTTCTGGCATACATGCTCCGATTAAATACACACAACATGAAAAAATAGTTAATGGTAAAGCGATTAGATACACTAGCTCTGAGCCTACCGATGATGATCAGTGGGGACTATTGTCAGCTATTGATCTAACTGACGGAAAGATTCGCTGGCAACATCGTACAGACCAGCCTTTGCTAGGAGGAACCCTCGCAACAAAAGGTAACTTAGTTTTTGTTGGCGAAGGTAATGGAAATTTTAGTGCTATCCATGCAAGCTCAGGCGAGTCACTTTGGTCGGTAAAAATTAATGCAGGAGTGAATGCCCCCGCTATTTCTTATATGATTGATGGGAAGCAGTATATTGCTGTAGTATCTGGTGGAAATAAAATTATGGGCTACAAACAAGGTGACTTTATCAGTGTCTATAGCCTCAATTAAAAATACACAAAAAATATTTTCGGATCTGCAGAGAGCCCGAAGAAAAATTATTTTACCTCTAATACTGTTAACGGTTGTTCCTTATTTTTGCTTTATATGGATAATTGCTTTTAATCCGACTTTCTTCGGTCAATTAATTGGCAGGGGATCTTTATCTATTGGAATTGTTCTTGGATTTCTCTTAATTCTTCATATTTTCCTTATCACTTTTTTATATGCTTATCTGGTTAACAAGAAATTAGAGCCATTGGTTAGCAAATTAATTAAGGCTAAATAAGTTTAATGGGCCTAAACAACACAGCTGTTTTGATGTTTGTTTTATTTGTAGGTCTAACCATATACATAACCTATTGGGCGTCAAAAAAAACTCAGACAGCGAAAAGTTTTTATACTGCTGGTGGCGATATTACAGGTTTTCAAAATGGGCTGGCTATTTCAGGTGACTTTATGTCTGCCGCCTCTTTTCTTGGTATATCAGGACTCGTCTATCTAACCGGGTTTGACGGATTGATTTACTCTATTGGATTTCTTATTGGATGGCCGATTATTTTATTATTAATTGCTGAGCCTTTAAGGAATTTGGGGAAATACAGTTTCGCTGACGTCGCTTCCTTTCGCTTACAACAAAAGCCCATTAGGTTGCTTGCTGCATGCGGATCACTTTGTACCGTCATTTTATATTTGATCGCGCAAATGGTGGGTGCCGGAAAGCTGATTGAGCTATTGTTTGGATTACCTTACTACAGCGCAGTGATTATTGTTGGCGGGCTAATGATACTTTACGTAAGTTTTGGTGGAATGCTTGCCACGACCTGGGTTCAGATAATTAAGGCCATATTATTGCTTTCAGGGGCAACACTGATTGCCGTATTGGTGCTGATTCAGTTCAATTTTAGCATCGATCATTTCTTCACAGCGGCCATTAACATTCATCCAAAAGGGGATGAAATTTTAGCGCCAGGTGGCCTAATATCAGACCCCGTTTCTGCTATATCACTTGGGCTGGCCTTGATGTTTGGAACGGCTGGCCTCCCCCATATCTTAATGCGCTTCTTCACGGTAAAAAATGCCGTAGAAGCTAGGAAGTCGGTAGTCTATGCGACAGGATTTATTGGCTACTTCTATATATTAACTTTTATTATTGGATTCGGGGCCATCATTCTAGTGTCTCAAAACCCTCAATACCTCAATGAATTAGGCCACCTGATAGGTAATAACAATATGGCTGCTATTCATTTAGCACATGCTGTTGGTGGCGACTTGCTCCTAGGATTTATTTCCGCTGTTGCGTTTGCAACAATTTTAGCCGTTGTATCCGGCCTAACCCTTGCTGGAGCCTCTGCTATTTCACATGACCTGTATGCCAATGTATTTAGTGGAAAAAAGTATAGTGAAAAAAAAGAGATGCGAGTATCAAAAATTGGTACGGTGTGTTTAGGGCTTTTGGCTATACTACTTGGTATTACATTTGAAAGTCAAAATGTCGCGTTCATGGTTGGTTTAGCATTCGCTATAGCAGCTAGCACCAATTTTCCCATCCTACTTCTATCTATTTATTGGAAAAAACTAACCACTAAAGGAGCAATTATTGGTGGCACTGCGGGCCTTATATCGGCGATCGTCTTGGTAGTTTTAGGTCCTGTTGTTTGGGTCGATGTATTTAATAATAAGGAGGCTATTTTTCCTTATAAGTACCCTGCTCTATTTTCTATGAGCATTACCTTTCTAGGCATTTGGTTTTTTTCTGTGACTGACAAAAGTAAAAATGCTTATTTAGAACAAGCCAAATTTGATGCCCAATTCTTTCGATCGCAAACGGGTGTCGGTATTGATAAGGCTTTT
>Ga0209502_10002611_pt1 | contig 14842 bp, 16 predicted proteins | sample ArcticOcean_MG_C_10_FD_187442 | JGI IMG/M metagenome (GOLD analysis project Ga0209502, IMG submission 187442) | Marine microbial communities from western Arctic Ocean - ArcticOcean_MG_CB11_90 (SPAdes) (version 2) | ecosystem: Environmental > Aquatic > Marine > Oceanic | place: Arctic Ocean...
ATGGGAACAGGAGGGGTGAGCAACGTGACGTTGTTATTTGCGAATTCGTTGAAGGAGATATTTCGCGTGCATCACTCGCGGTCCACGTACCCGCGGGCAAATCAGACACCCTTGTGCCGTCCGGTAACCGCCTGGTCGGGAACTTGATGCCCGGCACCCTCGCCGCCAAACGCACCACGGCGCTCGCGCGAAACGCCATCACGAACGCGCCGACGGGAAGTGATGCCAAGCGCCCCATGGCGGTGCATAAATTGACGTTCCAAAAAAGTTTCTGCCAGTCGGAGGCCGCGTGCCGACAAATGCGACAATCGCCTCACAACTGGGGACGCGCACCCTTTGCGGCCGGAGTGAAACACTACGTGAAACGTGTTACTCGCGAGTTGTGTCATCTTCGGGAGGGTGCGGTGCGGTTAGCGTATTTTGTGTCGTGTTTGCCAACAGTCGTGTCCTCTCACCATGGGTCTTCTCGAGGAAGCGACCTCGGTTTGTTTGTACGTCGGTCTGTGGATCACCCTCTCCGCCGGCGTGATCCTGTACAACAAGTGGATCCTCACCGGGTTCGGGTTCCCGTTTCCGGTGACGCTCACGATGTTCCACATGTTCTTCTGTAGCGTGCTTGCTTTCGTTTTAGTCCGGGTTTTGAAAGTCGTGAAAAGCGTCAACATGACAAGGGACACGTACATAAACAAGATCGTCCCCATCGGGTTTCTCTTCGCGATAGTGCTTTGGATGGGAAACAGCGCGTACGTGTATTTGTCCGTGGCGTTTATTCAGATGGTAAAGGCGTTGATGCCCGCGGTGGTGTACTGCGTGGGTGTTGTGTTCAAAGTGGAGGTGTTTAACCGCAAAACCATGGCTAACATGCTAACAATAGCGCTCGGCGTGGCGATAGCGAGTTTCGGCGAAATCAACTTCAACGCCTTCGGGTTTTCGCTACTCATGGCGAGCCTAGTTTCGGAAGCGGTCCGAGTGGTGTCCATACAACTGCTACTCACGTCTTGCGATATCAAGCTGAACAGCGTCACTACGCTTTACTACGTATCACCGGTGTGCTTTGCGTTTCTCACCGTGCCGTTTGTGTTTCTGGAGCTCCCGAAGCTACTAAGCGCGGATGACGTGAACGTCAACCCGTTTATATTCCTAAGCAACGCCACGCTGGCCTTCGCGCTGAACGTTTCCATCTACCTACTGATCGGTAAAACGTCAGCGCTAACCATGAACGTCGCGGGGGTCATAAAGGATTGGATCTTGATCTTTATTAGTTCAGTGCTGTTTGACGCGCCTATTTCGGGGGTACAACTCGCCGGGTACTTCCTGGCGTTCCTCGCCGTGATGTACTACAACTACGCGAAAATTCAAGAGAGGGAACAGATGAGTGGTGCCCTGAATTCCAGTAACATGAATTCCAGTACCTCAAAAGGAGGAGAGGAGATGCAACCGAAGGGAAACAACGCGTGATGGACCGGGGGTGTGGTGTGTGTTCGTAACAAGAGCGGTGCGGATGTGTAGTAACCTAGCATTGATAGATCGGATTGATAGAAAAAATACCCGCGTCCCGTACCGGTCGCGGCCCGAGTCTCGCGATACCACCTTATAAATTTCTTCTTCTTTTTTTTCTTCAACAAAGAGCTAAAGAAGTCGATACCACCTTCTAAATGACCATCCCCTCCGCGGCTTCCATTCGCCGTTCCTCTTCCCGTATTTCCGTGTGGAACCCGCAGAGTTCCTGGAACACGAGGTCCCGCACTCGCCCCTCGGAAAGCGCGTGTCCCTCGAAATCAAACGCAAACGCGCTGCTCGCGCACGGTTCATCGGTCTCGTCGTGCAGCGTCGCGAGGTACGGGTGCGCCAGCGCCTGCTCCACCGTGATGCGTTTCGCAGGGTCAAACTGACACATCTTGTCGATCAAATCAACCGCGGAAGGCAGGGCTTCTGGGTATAACTTGCCAAAATCGACTCTCTCAAATTTAGGCAAAGAGTTGATGTACTTCCTCGCCTTGTCGCTGCTCACGAACTTCATCTCCTCCGGCGTCGGCGTGCCTATTGTGCGCGCAATCAGGTTGAGCTGATGCACGTAGTCTTTCCCCGGAAATAACGGCTTTCTATGAGATAAATAAAAGAAACTGTCAGTCTTTCGGGCCATGTTCGTGACTTGTATGAGCACACAGTCTGCTTGTGATGTATGTAGTAAACAGTAAATAGTCACGAACGGGGCTTGAAACGTAGGTGTGTCGGATTTGGGAAAGGCCCAACACGAACCTTCCCAGCAACTCGGCGAAAATACACCCCACCGACCACACGTCGATGGCGCTGGTGTACTCGGCGCACGACAGCAACAACTCGGGTGCGCGGTACCACCGCGTGACGACGTATTCGGTCATGAAATTGCTCACGTTCGTGGTGGGTTGCTGGCCGTCACTCATGTCATGCGCGTCGCCCACGGACGACGCGTTTTTCCCGGAGTTCACCCGCGCCAACCCAAAGTCGCAAATCTTCAAATCGCAATTCGCGTTTAGGAGAAGATTGCTCGGCTTCAAGTCCCGGTGCAGCACGTTCGCGCTGTGGATGTACTTCAACCCTCGTAACAGCTGGTACACGAAGTACTGGCAGTGGTCATCGGAAAGGGGCTGGTTCGACCGGATTATTTGGTGCAAGTCCGTATCCATCAGCTCGTACATCACGTACACGTCGTTGAACGTGGTCGGCGCAGCCGAGGCGTTGTGGAAGGTACTCGTGCTTTTTCCAACAGCGTTACCAGGGTTACTACTCAAAGCCCGAAAACCGCCTCCCTGCGGCGCCACTACGTCCGCGATTCGGATCACGTTCTCGTGCTTTAGGTGCCTCAACAGTTTAATTTCTCGCAAAGTTCGCTTAGCGTCCACCGCGTTTTCGAAGGCGTTGCTTATTTTCTTAATCGCCACGCGCGCGTCGGTTTTCGTGTCCCGCGCGCTGCACACCACCTTTTGGGAAAGAAAAAGAAAGGTCAGTCTTTTCCGTGTTACTGTATTCCGCGAAGAATCGAGATAGTGATGTGTTTGTGTTTGTTCCCAGTCTCTTCCGTCGTGAGTGTGGGTGTACTGTGTATCGCGATGCATGGACAAACAGTCACCAGCGTTGGAGGTAAAACAGCCGGTGCCTGGATTTGGGAAAAACCCAACGCGTACCCCGTACGCGCCCTTCCCAATTGGTTTAATAGGCGCGTACCGCGACTGGACCTCGAACACGTTGCCGCAGACCATGAAGGAGGACATCTGGGTTAGGGTTTTGAGGAGTCGATTTGAGGACGGGGGGATCAGTACGAAACGAATCGATGCGGAAGAACACAAAGGAACGCGGACACAAAGTGCAAAAGAGGAAAATGCGTCGTGTCGTCGCGACGGATGCGCCGTATCGTCGCGTTGGTGTGTTTGGTCATGGTGCCACAGGGGTCCAGGAGGTTTCATGCCGCGTGTGCTGATACGAGTCATGCGAACACGGTTGTGTACCACACGTGCCGCCGAAAACCCGTCAGCCGCCGGAGCTCTCCTTACCTGGACGTCCCCGTCCACGACTTTCGGGGAGACCGTGATTTCGCCATCGTTCGTGGAGGGCGCGTTTTTGTTTTGCGCATCGTCGTCGCCGCGGGAAGGGGCTCCGGGCGTGACCACCATTTTTCCAACACACACACACGTGTGAACCACGACGATTGGTGCCAACCACGCGACGCGACGCGCGAGCACACGAGCGCCTGGCCTGTGCGTGCGTGGTGTGACGCGTTCGCCGCGCGCCCCCGGGTTGTGCGCACGAGGCCAACCACTGCTTTCGAGTGGCCCGACCTCGAAAACGTCGCCCTGCTTGAAAAAAAAGTGTCCTCTAGTGTCGCTGCTGCAGTTCGAACGGCACGCCTCAAGCTTCAGGCCTGCACCCGGCGTGACCCCCCCGCGGTTCGAAAATGATGAACGACACTTTCCGATTCATCGTGTTGGTTTTCCTCGCTATGCACGTTCCCGCCACGGTGTTGATGGATTCGCAGGCGCTTGTCCCGAAATCGATGGTGCCGAAATTCGCCCAACGACTTCTGGAGTTCCACATCTCCACGAACCACGACCCGTTGATGGACGACCAGCCGGTGTGGTTCAAGTCGTTCATCCTGTGCGAGCTCCTGTTCCAGCTCCCGTTCTTCATCATAGGCTTCCGCGCGTTTTACATGAAACGTAACTGGATCAGGATTCCGGGGCTGGTGTACGGCGGTGCGTGTTGCGTGTTTCCCAAATCCAAACTCGGTTTGATGCAGTCGTACTAGTGAAGTGACACAGTACGCCAGTAAATTGACACAGTACGGCTACGGTAACTGTAACAAACCCACACTCGCCGACTAAAGACTGACACTTTTCGTTAACAACGTCAGTACACACCGCGACGACGCTAATTCCGATTCTGGCGGAGATTCTGCACAGCCCCGACATTCCATCAACACAAGCGCGAGCGCAGCTGTTTTTGATTTATCTCCCGTACCTCGTGATTCCCGCGATGATGGCCTGGGTGCTGGCGATTGAGGACAAACCGTTCGGCAAGGCGGGAGACACACTGACCACGCGAAAATCGAAACGGAAGTGATAACGCGTGGAAGGGTCGAAGTGGACGTAATAATACGTGGAAGGGTCGCGTTCAATGTAATTTATCATCAATCATGAAATCATCTTTCAATGAACACAGTGTACTCACGGCGCGTCCCCCAGGAACGCCACGCAGAAGGTCCCCTTGTCCCCGAGCACGAAGGAATCGCCGTTGGGGTTCCAACTCAGGGAAGTGGGCGTGAACCCGGGAAGGGGAATCTGAACGAACGAAGCGCCGTCCGGCGACCAGACGTACACTGATACGATTAACAAGAAAGTGTCAGTCTCTCGGCCATGTGTATGAGGGATTGGTATGAGGGATTGGGAAGGTTATACTGTACTCGATAGTATACGTAAACAGTCGTGGCAACGGGCACAGGTAACCGTCCTTTCGGAAGGACGAGTATGGGCAATCAGGGAGGCGGTGTGTGGTAATTGAAAAAGGCCCTTACCTCGCTCGGAACCGGTCACCGCCGCTAACCGGTTGCCCCGCGGGTCCCACTTAAAATGTACCACGTTTTCCATCTGCACCAAAACCGCGGTGAGCTCGATGTTGACCATGTCCCAAACGTAAACTGTGTTCGGGGAGGTGCTGTCCAGCGTCGCAAGAAACCGGTCGTTGAACGACCACTCGATTCGCGACACGCCGTCGTCGCAAGGAGATTGCGTTGAGTTTTCTGAGGCGTGCTTACTACTCTTCAAAGCACCAACCGCAATCGTTGCGGGCAACGCAACCACCACGTACTTCGGCACCAACGTGCCATCCAGCAGACCTTTTTGTCGAATCCGCGCTTGCCGCACCGGGTCTTTCGCAGAAGAAGCACCTGCAGAGTCGCTGTCCTCGTACCACTCGCGGTCGGGGTTGAGGTTTTCGTTTTCGTTTTCGCCGCGAGCCGTTTCTTTTGCTTTTTTGAAAGTTCCGGTCACTTTCGTTTCGGTTTCTTGGTAAACCGCCACCGTGGCCGGCGCGACGATTCGCGAGCTGTGCGTCAGCGTGGCGAAGGCTCTCCAGGAGACGTGATTCATGACGCGTGTTTTCCTGTCCCGTGAGCCGGTGGCCAGGAAGGACCCGCCGCTTGACCACCGGTGGCAGGTAATCCCCGAGGAGGAGGCCGCTGTGGCTGTTTTTCCATCCTTCGAAAAAGCACTCGTCTCATCCTCCTCCGGTTTGAACTCCCGCAACACCCTTCCGTCGGGCGAGTGCAGCACCAACAAACCACTTTCGCTGTGCGGTGACGGAACCACCGCGATGCTTGTGCTGTCCGGACTCCACTTCGCATCGGCGACGTCATCCACGCTCGATTGAAACTTCGCCGCCGTGGTCCAAGAGCCGCAGTCAATCACGACGATGGAATCCACGCATTGCTTCCGCTCCACCACACAAAGAAACCGCCCGTCCGGAGAGAAATCTAAACCCCGCCCGGAATCGAACTTGGGGTGCTTAATGTACACGCACGACGTATCAACCAAGCTCCAGACTGATACGCGCAGGTTGAATTCCGAGATCGTCAACACCCGCGTGCCGCACGGCGCCCATCTCGCAAAAACCAACCCGGCGGGGCCTTCGTCGATCGCACATCGCCATTCGTCGTCACTCGATTTGAAAACCTGCACCTTGCCTTGGTTCTTTTTGTACATCGCGCACAGCACGTGGTCGCTGTCGGAACTCCACTCAATGGCGCTTATTTTACAAAAGCACTCCTGCATGAAAATAACCCCGCAGGTCTCCGCATCGCGAAGCACAAGGCGGTGGTCCACCGCGGTTGCGATTTTCGTACCGTCCGGAGAGAAAACGGGGGGCGGGCCGGTTCTTTTGTACGTCTCGCTGAAGTCGAGGGACATGGTGGTTTCTTTCCAGGCGAGGCCAATAAGCGGCGTGGCGCGGACCAGGCAGGCGCGAAACGCGTGCGGTGACGTAGCCGCGCTCCCAAGGCTCTGCCCTTTCTAGGCGAATGGTCCCGGAAACGACCAACGACTCTTTGAATAAAAAGATGTGCCTACTATCGCTCCTTGCCGTGAAACCCGTGTCAAGCCTGTCACTTCCTGATGCCCCCCGCGTCCTGCGTTCCTCGCGCGCTCGCGTTTTCCGCGTCGTGCGTGTTCTCTAAGGTTCGACCCCTCCCGGTAAGGCGCATAAGTACCACCCACCGGGTCGCGTGCGTCATCACCCGCTCCGGCACCGCGTCTGAAATGCCCTACCCGATCGGCCAACCAGGCGTGCCCTGGACCGATAAGGACAAGAAACAATGGCGCGCCTCCGTTGAAACCCCGGTCCGGTCGTACGCTGACCAGGTGGTTGCTAAGATCGACGCGTTGCGCGGAAAATTCGACGTTCAGAGGTACGGCGCGTTGCCGTACGACGACAGCGATGCCGAACGGTACCCGCTGTTCGTGGTCTTCTCAAAAAATTGGGACGAAACGAAACCGTCAGTGTTAGTAACGGGCGGCGTGCACGGGTACGAAACCAGTGGGGTGCAAGGTGCCTTAGAGTTTTTGGCAACTGCTGCTGAAAACTACGAAAACACGTTCAACATAGCAGTAGCCCCTTGCGTCTCGCCGTGGGGGTACGAGCGGGTTCAGCGGTGGAACGCCGACGCGGTTGACCCGAACCGAAGTTTCGACAAAAAAAAGGTTTGCGAAAAAGGAGGTGGGCCTGTTGCGTATGAAAGTGCAGCGCTGATGCGCATGCTCGCGACGCTAGGCGTGCAAAAATGGCTGGTGCACATCGACCTTCACGAAACCACGGATAGCGACGAAACCGAGTTCCGGCCCGCGAAGGCGGCGAGGGACGGCGAGACGTCGGCGGCGGATGTAATTCCCGACGGTACGTGTTGTATTTCCCAAATCCCGCCGACTGTTTTCCCACACGACTGACACTTTCTTTTATTTCTCTGCTCAGGGTTTTACTGCGTCGCCGACAGCCGGAACCCGCAACCGCGGTTCCATAAAGCCATCATCGATTCCGTCCGCCTCGTGACGCACATCGCGCCTCCCGACGTGAACGGACACATAATAGGCGAACCCGTGAAACAGGACGGGGTCATCGAGTACCCGGTTGATGACCTTTTTCTGTGCGCCTCGGTGACGGGCGCTAAATACACGAGCACGTCCGAGGTGTACCCCGATTCGCCAAACGCGTCCCAAACGGAGTGCAACAAAGCGCAAGTCGCGTGCGTGGTGGGGGGGCTGGAGTTTGTTATTCAGGAAGAGGGGCTCGTGAAACGGTAGGTGGGTTCCCGTAACAGGTTGTATGATCTTATAACGATAAATGCGGATGATACGGCCTATACAAGAAATACTAGGGAGGAGCAGAAATACCCTTGAGAATGGTAGTGTACTAATTTCACCGCTAACACTCGCTATGACACTACTCGTTCCTCGCCTTCAACACCCTGGCGGCTACGTCGACACCGCCAACCGCACAAAAGTGTCCCCTAAACCTGGTCCGCGGCTAACTCCCCGTTGTAGTACACTCGGTACGCGGGGAACTGGGTTTCGTCAATCACCCCGGTGCCTATGTCGCGCACGGTGACGTTCAGGCGTCCGTACAGCATCCGTCCCCGCAGCCGCGTCGGCATTGTTTGCGGAACGACCCGCAACACGCTTACGATAAATAAAAAGAAAGGTCAGTTTTGTATTGGCAAACAGTCGGAGGGATTTGGGAAATGCGGGGACGTACCTATGCACCAGCATTCGCGACTCGCCCCCGAACAAAACCACGTCGCCTGAATTCAGGCGAATGGTTCGGTGGTCAGTGTCGTGGAATTCCTTTTTCACCGCGAAGTCGCAGGACAGACCCACGGTGAACGAAACAATCGGGGGAGCGTGGCACGTATTCGCGATGGTCGGGTCCTCCGAATCACGGTGCCATTTGAACTGCGCGTTGTCTGATACGATAAAAATGAAAGTGTCAGTATCGTATGGGCAAACAGGGAGGTGAAATGGGGCAAATGGGAAATACTTACCTTTATAAAAGTTCACGAGAGTCGTGGTCGGGTTCATAGATGGAATTGTTTTCGTGGCACTCTGCGCTAATGAGACGCACTCCAAACAAAGCTCCGCGAGCCGTTCGGGAAACTTGTCGATGCCCAGAATAACCCGGCCCCGGGTTCCCTGGTTTAAACGCAAAGTCGTGCATGTGGTTTCTCTCACAGAGGTTTCGTCGCTTCCTGTCGCGCCGGTCGCGTCGTCGCCATCGCGCCATCGTGACATACCCAAGTTATTTTCTCCCTCACCATCTCCATCTCTGTGTATCACACCCATGTTACATCCATCGCGTCGTAACTCAGCCTTGCTCACGGTGACTCTCTCGTAGAAACCCCTACTGCCCGTGGCTCCGTTCGCCTCGCCCGCGTCAAACGCGGCCTGTACCAACCACGCCTGCGCGTCGACGTCCAGGGCGTCGCGAAGCACTACCAATCCGTTGCCTAACACTTCGGCTTTGTAACTTGGTGATGTGCCGGCACTGCCACCACACGAACTACTTGCCCTTTGCGTCATGACATCCTCCGCGCGTAGCAAACCCAGTTCGTGTTTAACTAAATCGCCAGGAAACGTCCCGATGACCTCATCCAGAAGCTCGGGATGGCCCGCCAGGAGCACGTTCGACGCGTAGTGGTAAAACTCTTTCGCCGAGATGGCTTCGGTTTGCGACGCGCGCGCGGCTCTTCGGAACGCGGAGTACGCCTCGTACCCCAACACAGTCCGCAAGCCCCGGATCATGGACCGGACGCGACGCGAAGGGTCATCGCCGGAGTGCATCGGGCCGTTGAGACACGGTGAGGCGCGCGCGTCGTGGTCTGCCAGGCGCGCAGGTGGGCACCGCAAAAAACTTGCCCCTGAAAGATTCGCGTTTCCGTTGAAACTTACCACGTGGTGTGATGATGAGGTGACCGATTGCTTCGGGCGCACGCCGCACGCCCCCCGGCGGCAGGGCGGTGCGCGCCATGGGTGACGTCAATGACCCGTTTTACCTGGTGAAGGAGGAGATTCAGTTAAGCGTTGACAAGGCGAAGGCGGTGACGGAGCGCATGGACCGGTTACCGGAACACAACGGCGAACGAGCCCGGTACGCCAACGAAATCGTCACCGAGTGCGACAGCGTTGTTTGGCAGCTGGAGGAGCTGAACCGGGCGACTGGTATGGCGGAGAGGGATTTCGTACGGTTCAGGGTGGACGCGAACGAGCTGAGCTCGAGGAAACGGTGGACCTCGGTGACGAAAGACGCGGTGGTTGCGATGCGCGGGAACGCGCGACGCGTGGTGGATGGGGCTGCTGAAAAACAAAAACGAGCAGGGGGCCAAAACTCCAATCATTTCGCAGCGGGTGCCTCGGCGAGTGACCAGTCCACACAGAACGACCACTACTTGGACGACCACAACCAGCAGCAGCAGCACATGTTACGGAGTCAGGATGTGGACTTGGAGGACATCTCAGTCAGCATTCGACGAATAGGCCAGGTCGGGTTGACAATAGGCGAGGAGCTCGCGACGCAGGGCAAGATGCTGGAGGATCTGGAACAGGTCAGGCCTTGCGCTTTCCCAAATCCACGCACTGTTTACTGCCCCAAATCCACGCACTGTTTACTGCACTGCACCTACGCGACTGTTTACTGAGTGCCTTACTGGCAACTCTTACCAGTACTAGCAACTGTTACAAATTCATCACAAGTGCACTGTGGAGGCCCGAGTACGCCCGACCGTTTGCCGATTGTCCAGAGTAATTACTCATACAAGTCACGGCCCCGACTGACCCTTTTCTTCCACTCCCAGGACGTGGACGGCACGAACTCGCGCCTCGCCGCGGCGCAGCGCAAGATGAACCAGGTTTTCAAAAAAGCGGGGACCAAGGGGCAGATGGTGATGATCGCCGTACTTACCGGGATTCTCATCGTGCTTTTTCTCGTCGCGTTCATGTAGTGAGGTGTAGGGGGTTGTAAAGCTACGCGCGGAGGCACGTCTTTGCCGCGTAGTAGTGACGGTGCACGCCACAAAGTTATTTTTTTCGCAAGTGAAACCGTCGTGCTTTTCTTTGACCCAGGCGGCCTTATCAAAGTTGAAACTGGCTTGACCCATAACAAGCACCAAAGCAGATCAAAGCGGATTTTGGCAATCTTCGGAAATTGCCAAACATCCAAAAGATTCACATGCCATTTCAAACAAACACAACGTCCCCCGGTGTGGTCCGCACTATCCGCGTGCGCTACGTCCTTCCGTCGTACCACGCGCTTGTCGTGTTCCCTCCCATCCAGTGACCAAGGCTACTGCGACTCACTTGACCCATGTCTTCGTCGAAAAGCGACGCCGCGAAAGCGCGGGCAAAAAATGCGTTTGAGGAGCATGAAAAAATAATTGCGAAAAAGTCCTTTTTTGGAAGACTCGCCGCCAAGGCCCCGAACAACTACGAGGAAATGCGAAAGCTGGTGGACCCGAGTGCTGGCGAGATGGACAGCGCGCATAAGCTCGAGGTGCTCGGGCGCACCGTGACGGTATTGTGCGTTTTGGGCGAAGCCCTCTCGGTAACCCCCGGGGAAAGCAGGAGGGAGCGAATCTTGAAAGCGTTCAACACGTGTCTTTTCTTCGACAACTTTTTGTCTTTTTCTTCGGCCACGTTCAACACTTTCGCGGCGTATGAGCCTACCAAACGACGCACCTGAATCAAGGTTAAACCGTGGATCTGGTTTTAACCTGGCGCCCACCAAAAAAAAACTCACCTCGGTTTCTTTTCACCTCTGTTTTTCCGCGTACAGGAAGTACGTCACCACCCTCCTCATCATGCTCGCGCTCGCCGTGTACTACAGCGTGTACCAAACCCAGGTCGTGGGTACGTTCAACCCGAAAGGCAGCCTCATCAACTACCGCGCCAAGGTTGTGGAGCACCCGACGTTGAAGTGCGGGTGCGACGTGCAAACCATTCCTTTTCGCGACTTCGCGGTGCCCACCGTCGCGGTGAACCGGGCGTGCGACTGGGTGGAAGCGGACCTCAACGCTACTACGTCATCCTGCAAAGAGCTGAAACTCGTGGGGTACTGCGTCTCCGTCAGAGACGCGTGCCGGCAAAGCAAAGCCACAGTCGCCTGGGTCCTGGACGAGTTCAACAACAGCGTCGTGTCGTCCACGTGTACGTGCGCGGGCTTTCCCAAATCCAAACACTGTTTACCCTGCGTGACTGTTTGAGTACACGGCCGTTTCATCCAAAGGAAGTACTAAGTACTAGTAACGTACTTGTCACTGGTAACGTTTACCAGTACTTGCGGCTCTTACGAATACATCACAAACGCACTGTGGAGGCCCGAATCCGTCCGACTGTTTCCTCATACACGTACGGGAAGACTGACACTTTTCTTTTGCAAAACAGCGCTTATCCAGGAGGACGCTATCAAGTACTCAACGTCGGCGGCGTTCGAGTCAAACTTCAAGGTTGGCGAGTTAATCGCGGCGGCTCCTAAAAGGACAGTCAAAGCGTGGGCCGCGGCGAACATGCCGCGGATCATGCGACTCGTGGGCGGGCTCACCACCAGGGTCAAGGCGCAGACGAAAAAAGTCAGGTACCTCATGGACAACTCCGACAACACTTTCGCTACTTCGTGCGCCTTGGCGTCGCCGCTCATTTGCAAAGGGTCGTTCTCCGTGGTGGACAACACCGACCCCGATACCCCCGCCGACTATGATTACGCACTGAACAACGGCGGTGATGTCCCCGTGAGCTGCGTCCGGTCAACCGCGGCACCGAGCTGTACCCAAGTAAAAGTCGCCAACGGCGTTTGCAACCCAGACTGCATGTCCCCCGAGTGCTTGTTCGACGGCGGGGATTGCGCGAACAACCAAATCATGTCCGATTACCCCCGCGAACTTCGGCAATCATTCACGCTTCTTGACGCGCGGTTAACCGCGGACTCCACACAAGCGGATTACGAAGCGAGTTGGTTAGACACCACTCCAGACGCGTTTATTGACGACACGCGCAGACGGTGCGACGAGTCGGAACGGTGGATTAAAACGGATACGCTTCCGGAAACCGTGGATCTGTACTCGTCCAAGTTTGGGGGGTACGACTTTTCAACAGTCGCCTCCGAAATCAACGTTGCGAAGACGAGCGCGACGTATCCATTCGCCGCGGATGGCACCACGAAGGTTGAGTTCCGCGCGTCCCTGACTCTGGGGTGCGACCAGTACGAAAAGGAACTCAAGGAGAACCTGTTCGAGTTTTACACCGTCGCCGAGTTCAAGTATTTCATGCAGCAGATGCGTACGCTTGCCGGTTCAGACGTCTCGTCGTCGGTTCCCCTGGCGTGGACGTGCGATCCGTCGTACTACAACGTGAGTGATGGATGCGACTGCGCGTGTGGTGCGTGGGATCCCGATTGCGCGGATGCTTCCCTGGAAGTCTTTGGGTGCGCGACGCCAACAGATGTCTGTGCCAACACGAACGGCGGGACTTGTCAAGCGGGGACGGGCGTTTCGTCCTCAAGACGCCGCCTCACGCAAGTCACCGACGCGGACACTTTCCGCGAGTATCTTGATCCCACCAAGGCTCTCTACAAAATCACCGGTTTCGATTACCTCGAGAACTTCGCCGCGTCGCTGATGGGGACGCACACCAACCTTGACACCGCCATCGACAAGCTCTTCGTGGACCGAAAATCCCTGGAGGTTGACTACGATAAATACTTCGTGGCTTGCAAAGTGACGTCGTGTACGTACACGTACATGTCCGCCTCGTCCTTCGCCGGGTTAGTGGCGGTTGTTATCGGTTTGTTGGGGGGCATACAAAACGCCACGTCCGCGGTTTTCGGCGTCGTGTACTCCCAGATGAGGGGCATCATCGTCCCGAAGGACGCCCCCGAATCCGAAGAAACCGAGCCGCCGGCAACGGAAACGCCGGCCACGGAGTGGGCGCAGTCGCGAAAAAATCCTGTCTGATTCGACAGAGACTCACGATCTGTTATTAACCTTTTTCGGGTCACGAGCCGCCGTCTCGCAAGTGAAGCGCGGATGGATATCTTTATTTATTTTATTTATGTGCACTTCTTTACTCGCAATAAGGCAACATCCATCCGTGATACCACGTAAAGGCGCGAGGGAGGGAGGTGTTGTAACAAGTCGCCTCGCCGTCGCCGACTTTAATCGTTTCGCAGCACCTCCTCTGTCTTCTCCTCGCAAAAAAATCCAAAAACGCTCTTGCTTCTCTCCTCAAAATTCACTTCGAAGTCATGTAAGTCGGCAGAGGGCGCGCGCCCGGGGGTGTGTGGCGGACGAGACTCGTGTGTGGGTCTCGGTGCCGTGATGGGCCCGGTTGAGGAAACACCCGGGGAGGGGTGGGACTTGGGTTTCGACACGCCGACGCGGCAGGCTTTGAACCTTCCCGCAAGTCCGCTGGAATTGGGGAAGAGTCACAAAATTGACCCTGGCACCACGACGCCTCGGGGTAAGCGCGGGGTTTGTGACCGCGCGGGCGGCGGCGGTGAGGCGAGCGGTTCAGGAAGTGGGAGTCCGGATGAAAACGTCAACGCGCGTTCCAACCCGGCTTCACCAAGAGGCAGAGGCGTCGGCGTCGTGCCGAGCTCGCCCGAACATTCATCACCGGACGACGACTCGCTGCCCACAAGCCCGGTCCCGAAAAAAGGTCCCGTCGCCGTGGTTCCTGCCGCGTTCGAGCAGCGACGACGGGACGCGCTCGCGGCGAAGCAGCGACGTTTGGACGGCATGATGGGCCGTATATCACCCAGGGCTGATTTTGGGGGTGCAAATTTCGGAGGGGAGGTCGAGGAGGTGGCGAACGTGGTACCTTTCGTCCAAACGAATGTGGGCCTCGACGCATCTGGCACCGAAAACACTGAAACCACTGAAACCAAATTGGCGCATCCCACGCTGTCTGATAACTCCGACAGCGACGTCGAGGAGGGATGGGACGACCTGTTCGCGGAGACCACCCCTTGTGCGCGAAGACTCGGTATAGGAGAAATACAGACGATGCCCAGCACCTCGGGTGCCAGTATTCCATGGCATAAACTTGAGCCGCAGTCGACGCCGACACTGGAACCGTTTAAACCGTTGCCCGCGCCGCCGAGCGCGTCGCCAGTGACTAAAACAGTTTCGACGGAAACTAAAACGCGTTCGACGGAAATGCGTTCGGTGACACAAAAAAAAAACCCTCCCCCAGAAACTCCCGCGGAGGGCACGTACGAACCACTGACAACATCTACTCGCGCAGCGCCTGCGTTGTCACACGGCGCGTCTTTATTCATC
>Ga0209502_10002616_pt1 | contig 14829 bp, 6 predicted proteins | sample ArcticOcean_MG_C_10_FD_187442 | JGI IMG/M metagenome (GOLD analysis project Ga0209502, IMG submission 187442) | Marine microbial communities from western Arctic Ocean - ArcticOcean_MG_CB11_90 (SPAdes) (version 2) | ecosystem: Environmental > Aquatic > Marine > Oceanic | place: Arctic Ocean...
GCGAGAGAGGAACTGTGGGACCAACAAGCACGTCGCGCGGCAATACAGAGGCAGAGGCGCCCTGATGATGAGGTTATAAGAAACTATCGTGAATGGGGTATAGACTGAACAAGAGTAGATATAAAAATGGGTACCGATCTATACGACATGATCGTTTTTGTGCGTGAAATTGTGTTTGAAAATGTATATTTTTCTCATCAAAAATCTCCCACATTTCTCAACCTGGTCGAAAAAAAATGGGTATAGATAAAGACAAATTTTTATATCTAGGGGAGCTTGTGTTGATGTATAGATATAAAAAAAGTCCAATATCTATACCTATTTTTTTTTACAGTTTACATTTCCCGTGGTCACATGGATGCCTCGAAAAAAAATAGGTATAGATAGAGAGGGGGTTTTCGATCTATACAAAACGAAAACGTCTTTTTTTTCACATCACCGTTGAGTCTGTCATGCCGACTCGAAAATCATAAGTTCTGCCCTAAATTCAGGTGTCGGTACAACGTGTGTCTGATCACTACTCGTGCACACACACCACGTGCCATCGAAACGCGCGACGATACGCTCATACATATGGTCTCTTCGAATGAACGCCTCGACACACGCGTCGTCTACTACCCACACCCCCACGGCACCGACCGGGAGACTACCCATGAACACGAACATTTCGGCTCGTGTGAGAAAGGAGTGTTCTCTGTCGTCCGCCCCTTCCCTCGCGCGGTCGTCAGTGTACGCCGGTGAGTAGTCGAGGACACGCGTGACGCGCGCGAACGTCGCGAGTTCACTCTTCTCGATGACCGTCGCATGGTTCACGAATGAGTCACAATCTCTCACTATGCGTCTTGCGAGTGCGCGACTCTCTTTAAACGCGCGTTTTCCTGGGAGTCTACCCCCATGCACCATGAATACCGCTAACACACACAATTCTACCACAACGTCTCTGCTTCTCCACGCACTGCAGAAATCACCCACCTCACGTCTCACACTCACGCATGTATGCTTCGCAGAGGACGCAGACTTTCCAAAGCAGCGCTTCCCGGGGGCTGGTTTTAAATTTGTCAACATCGATCACGCGATCAGCGTCTTCGGTCGATAGTGGTGGATCGGACGTTGTCATGAGAAGGGTATGATATTGAAGGGTCTAGAAACCCGTGCAAATAAATAGTCGCGGAAATGATGTGCCCATTCTTCATACTTACTTAAGAGATGACGCATCCGCACGCGTCCGGAGAAGCGTCCGAAGACTCACAACGATCAGCATCCTTCATAATTTCGAAGCTAGTTTCCAACATTGATCGTAGAAGCTCCAAGTTTTCTTTTTCGCCGTCTGCATCTACGGCTATCATATCTGTTACCACAACGTCCCACAAATCCAACCACATTTCAACCATTTTTTTTTTAACGGGTCCTTTTACATTATTTAGTATGTTTCTGTAGAAGTGCGCGTGCACCGAGTGCAGGGGGCACTCCCAGGATTCATTTTCATTTTCTAAAACTTTGACGAGGAATGCCTTAACGTTTCCCTTGTACAAATTTAACTTGCTTTGTGCGACAGCCTGATAAGATGAAATATCATTTATTAAGATGTCATGGAAGATTTCGAAGCCGCTCTCTCCGATGCCGGCGAGGCTCGCGAAATGTTCAGTTGTGAAATCGCCTGGACATCCTTCAACCAAGCGTGAACGCAATTTGGTGCATCCCAGAGGTGCGCTGGTGCTCATGGTGGTTTTTCGGCTCGGTGAGGTCACATGTGTTGCTAATATATACGAGTGATCTGATGGAAACGAACGATATAAACACACATTTTTTTTCACCGTATGAGGTCGTTTTTTTTTTCAACCTTCGAGCCGGACACCAACTTGGTCGAAAAAAAAATGAGTATAGATATAGACAACTTTTTATATCTAGGGAAGCTTGTGCTGATGTATAGATATAAAAAAAGTCCAATATCTATACCTATTTTTTTTCCAGTTTTACGTTTCCCATGGTCGCGTGGATGCCTCAAAAAAATAGGTATAGATATTAAGCCCATAACCGATCTATACGTATCAGGGAAGACCCAAGTTTCTAAGCAGCCCCCCTTTGTCCTGTTTCGTTTTTTTCTCTTCTTCTATCTCATGCACTTCTTGCCGCAGTTCGCTTAAGCCCGTCCGCATCCTAACCTCCTTTGCTGCTTTGTCGATCGCCTTCGTTTGGTTCAGCCCTTCGCGAAAAAATTTGTTTGCGAATTTATTGGCCAAATCTTTGGGGTCATTAGGTTTTAAACCTGCAAAACCATTCAATGGAAAGGTCGGGGCGAGAAGGCCGGCGCTTATGTTGTCAGGGGTTCTCGGATCACCCCCATCGGATGATATCACCCTGTAAAAACTGTTGTCGATCTCCCAAGGTACCTTATATTTTTCCCAAATAGCTGGTTTTTTTATATTCTTTTGTACTATTTTCCATTTTTTTTCGAGTTCTGGATCGAGTTTATATGTGATTTCTTTGTCACCTTTTTCCGCGACCCATGTTTCCGTTGTCTTGGACTTGTTAAAAATCTTCACCATGGGAAAAGCTTTATTGACAGGGTGTTCTAGTAGGGGTGTTGTAGGGTTTATTCCGCGCAGAGAAGTGAAACCCCATTTTTCATAAGCTTTGATTGCGTCCTGGATGGAATCAAGCGAAAACTGGATGCGATTGATGTCCCCCTTGCGCTTTATTCCCGTTACACTTTTTATCCACCCGCTGACATCGCCAAGAACGCCCTTTTGCATCCCTTCCCACATTTGTTTACCGGAGATTTGAATTTTTTGTCCATCCGCCATGTCGACTGCTTTAGCTCGGCAAATGAGCTCTATGTGCACGTAAAGCGTCGTAGCGTCGCCAAATGCACCCAGTGAGGGTGGGTGCAGTTCGCGGAAGATTATACAACCGATTGGTTGCAGGCACCGAAACCCATTGGTTGTGGCAGGTACCGTTGCCTCGTAAATTCCGAATGAGTAACCCTGATCCGGTGGAGGGTCAACCATTTTTTGGATTGAGCTGTCGTCGGACCTCGCGTAATCTGATAAAACTTTGCTGCACATAAAAGGTAACGTTATTTTATCGTTGTTCAAATTGTCCGTTTTTATTACCGTGTCGACAAAGTCCTTATATTCTTCAGATGTGGACCCATAAGGACCACGCAGCTGAATATCGTTGGCGTGGAACGTGTATTCTACAGGTTTAATTATTTCTGACGTACGCCCCGATCGACGAGGTGGCGGCGTTTTCATTAACGCACCTAGGACACCAGCTTTACATAACGGTAGTCGACTCTCCTCACCGGAGCCGAACGTTTCTTCTGCGTAAGGAGGAAGAGAGTGTACAGACATTGGTATGTGTGCGTTTTTTTAACTTTTATCCCCTCTATATATATTCATATGAACCTTAGAAAATGGAGTGGTACAGAGCACCCGAGTGGCCTCTTTCATGGCTATGAGCGACTATCGCGTAGGTATTATGGCCATAAATAAGCGACCATCTTCGTGGGGGCACAGTGAAGGGTATAGATATTAAACATGGTACCGATCTATAGCTATTTTTTTCAAGGGAACTTGGGTTCCCTTATGCAGAATAACCCTCCACTGGGGGCGTCGCCGATATTTTTGTTCGCAATCCTTGCATTGCCAAACCCGTGAACTGATACTCACCATAGACAGCCCCAAAAGGCGGCGGGGTGAACGCATACAAGTTTTTGCCTGCGGAAACATCATACGGAAGTACCCACACGTAGTCGTTCGTGTTCATAGTCAATGACACGTAGTTTCCGGTATAGCTCTCTACCACGGTCCACGTACAACTGTTTACAGTCGTACTGCAATCCTGCCGCACCGACGATATCGAATACGCCAATGGACCTCCGTCTTTCACCAATTGGTACGACGGAGTTAATATTAAAACGGACGCGGTCGGTTGTCCACCAATCAGCGCCGCCGACGTCTGGAAAAAGTTGTCTTCAGGGGATGCCGGAGGAGGCAGCCGGGGGGGAGATGGAAGAGGTGGTAGAGGAAGGTGTGGCGGGGAAGGAGCGGGTGGTGGTGGTGGTAGCCCTGGACACGTCGCTTCTCCGTATGGTCCCCTACAATGCGTGTAAGCAATTACGCCATTCGAACTTACCGAATAAGTGAAAACATAAGGTGACGGTTCTGGCATTTCAAAGAGCTCGATCACATTTCCATCCGTGGTGTTTACAGGATGGATTCTGATGTAATATTTTGTATAAGGATTGAGGTTTGTGATATTGACCGCGTCCCCATAATTTTCTCGGTGAACGAAAATACACTCATTTACCACGAATGGTGAGACCCAATCCAATCCATTCCAAACCCTTTGTGTTGCCAATCGGTCGAAATCGCAATTGATAGAATAAGCGAAGTGAACGTGATTTGACCTCACTCCCGTTTGCGAATCGATTTCGTCGACGTTTATCTGTGCTGTCCCGGAAGCTTCATAGAGCTTAGAGTAATCCCTTGGTCCACGAGATAGATTTATTACGTATTGGATGTGTGATGGTTCATAGGGTGCCGGAGGCGGTGGGTTGGGGCTCGGAGGTGGTGGTGGGGGGCTCGGAGGCGGTGGGGGTGGTGGTGGAGGCGGCCTCGGCGGTTGAGGTATGGGTGGTGGAGGTGCCGGTGACGATGGTGGGGGTGACACCGGCGACGCTGGCAACGCCGGGTAGACGATCCCGGAGGCCAGTCTGTAACACATCAGAGAAGTCTGGAGTTGTGGTTCGAAGGTATTCGGGGCCCAGATCGGGGTATTGAAGGCTCTGAACGACGTGAAGTTACACAAGTAGGCTTTGTTTCCAGAAAACCCAGCGTATTGTGCAAGCCATACGCCGTTGCAATCCTCCCCTTGGGCCGTACAATCCCCCAATACATCGTCAAAATCTTGGAAGTTGCTCGACCCGAAAGTTCCACTCTGCTGACCGTGTTCTGTGTATGGGTTGCCGCTGTAGGAACTGTCCCCACACACTGGAAACGCAACATTGACACCTTTAGCGGCCCTACATACGTACGTACTTTTGTAAACCCCATTTTCGTAAACTGCTCTGTCGAAGCCCGGTCCCGTATAGTCGTTTATGAAGGGAAGGGGGGTGTGTGGAGGAGGTGGCGGGCTCGGTGGTGGTCTCGGCGGTGGACTCGGCGGAGGACTCGGTGGTGCCGGTGGGCTTGGAGGAGGTGGTGGGCTTGGAGGAGGTGGCGGGCTTGGAGGACTCGGCGGTGGCGGTGGGCTTGGAGGGCTTGGTGGAGGCGACGGGGGTGACGGGGGTGGCGGTGGTGGTGGCGGCGACGGTGGGATACGCCACTGGGTGAACCATTGTCCGTAAAAATCCAAGTACACCGGATCCGGCGAAACCTGGCGTTCGTTGTAGGAGCGTTGATCGAATCGCGACCTCGAGACGTCGTCTCCGTTCGAGTCCACCTCGACGACTTGGAAGTAGTAGATGTTGTGGATCTCGGGGGTTGACAACTCGTCCGGGCAGTAGTCGACGTACCTCCAGCCGACATCGTCTTGGGTGGCGTACTTCCACTCGTCCGTCCACTGGATCTGGCTTGTGGCCACGGGCGACAAGATGCCATCGTAAACGAACCCCACCCGTTCGCTCTTTCGTATCCTGAAGCGCTTGGTGTACAACTCCGCGTTGTCCGTGTAGTACTCGTCGAACAGTTGCACACGGGATCCCGCCAAGCAGGGGGGGGCACCCGCGCCCCCGCCGCTGGTGAACGACTCTATCTTCATGGAAAAGTCACACCTTTGTGAGTTGTAGGTGGCCGTCTCACCGGGGGGGCGCGGACCGTCGGTCGCGCATGACTTGGGTTGTCCGTCCAAGCCGGTGTACAGGGGACCGATCGGAAGTGCCGCGACGTCTGCGTCGGAGGGCGCCGGAGCCCGAGGTGGTGCCGGTGGAGGAAACGGCGAGTACGGGGGAGCCGGGAGGAGCGGGGGTGGACGCGGCGAGGGTGGTGGTGGTGGTGGACGTGGCGGGTGTGGTGGCGGTGGGGGTTTAGGTGGCGAACTGGGCGACTCGGGCGAGAACGCGAACTTGCGCGCACTAATCACGATGCGTTTCCATAACCCAAAGTGCGCCACCACGCGGTACGGCGACTCAAAACCTCTCGCCTGCAGCGCGTCCTCCGTCGAACTTCCGAAGGAGAACCAGAAGAACACTTCGTCGCCGTTCCGAATCGTCGCCTCGTGTCCTTTGTGTTGATGGTTGACGTACGCATGTACGAAGTCAAGGTTGGTGTCCGCGTCTGTCTTATTGAAGTCGAAGTCTCCCTCTCGTGTCAAGAAAAAACTGACCGAGACACCGTCGCCCAAACCTTCGACAACAAACACGGACCCAGGGTTGCTTGCCCAGCGTAGCGCTCCTGCGCTTACGGTGGGAATTGAACACGAACCTAGGATAGGTTCTCCTAGGGAATTCGAGGCGCGTGGTAAATCGCACTCGAGGTCGATGTTACGCTCCAAAGATAGCGTAACCGCCTGAGACGGATCCGAGTCGACCTGTTGTTCGATCCGGTACGCAAGCAGCCCCTCGTCCGGCGCGAAAGGCGGTGGGTTTGGTGGAACCGGTGGGGGGTTTGGCGGACTCGGTGGTGGACTCGGTGGTGGTGGGCTCGGCGGTGGGGGCGATGATGGTGGAGGTGTAGGTGAAGTCGGTGGCGGGGGACTCGGTGCGGGAGGAGGCTCCGTCATCGTGAACTCAACCGTTTTGACGTCTTGTCCTGATTGCACCACCGTCCCGTCTTCGCGTTGCGCTACGACACGGGCGTTGTGCTTTCCCAACCCCAAGGAATCTGTCCATGTGAAAACCAAGGTCACAGGGCTTGTCCACACTGGTGGACTCTTACGCACCATCAGAGTCTGAGGTTTCGGCGAGTCTATGAAGACGGACCATCTCGGGGAATCGATGTAAAATGTCACTTCCACGTACATGCCCTGATACGTCGAGACGGGCGTCACCGTCACTCCCACCACTCCCGGCTCGGGTGGTGGGAACGGTGGGCTAGGTGGTGGATGTGGTGGTGGAGGCGGGTCGTTGATGTATAAATCTTTCAGGAGGTAGTTTTTAGTGTACGATTTCCACCTCCATGGGATATCTTGATAAGTAAGAGGTTGTTGTAGGACATGATAATCGTACCCCAAGAAATATACACCAATACACGCGACGCTCACGTTTCCCTTGACCACGTCCGTTGCTTCTTGAGTAATGGTCACGCGATGGGGATAACCCGTGGTGTTCCCCCACGTAGTACCAATAACCGGCACGCCGGTTTCCCCAGACCCGTCTGTCGCGTACAACGCACACTCGACAAGGGGGGTGTCCGATACGACTTCGACGAAAACGTCGTAGCCTACCGCTTGAACTGGATTGGTCACGGTTACGCCCTGAAAGAAATATTGCGTAACGAGTTCCTTCGACCACTCGAACCCAGTCTTCACACCGTTTGTGAATACTCCACGGACCGCCAAATAACACGGTTTATCGATCGGGAAATCAATGTCCACGACGGGGTCTGATGGGGTTGTTATAGTTCGCCATAAGCTCCCTATCTGTGACAAGCATGCCAATATATCAAAGCTGTTCTGAGCGGTTTCGCACACGACAATCTCGAATGAATCTATCAAGGCGTGCATGTTCGAGAACTCAAGTGTCAACTTCTCACGGACAACCAGTTTCGATGTGTATTCAAACATGGGAGCTCCGGCGTTGAGCGCGCTCGCGGTGGACCAGAAATTCCAGTCGTACACCACGATACCCCCGGGAACACTGGCCGCGTTTTCATCCACCTCTTCGAGGCGGACGACATACACCCCCCACGTCATATGGAGCAAAATATCTCTATTTTCGACGAAGTATGGTTCCGGGCGCAAAGCGTCTACCGTCGCGTTGAACCGTTTTCCGTCATGAACCCCTATCTGAAGTGCAGGAAGACCTTCGTGCATGGTCCCGATGACGAACGGTACAAAAGGTGGTGGGGGTGGAGGTGGTGGGTTCGGGGGTGAAGGCGGCGGAGAAGGGTTCAACGGTGGCGGAGAGGGTTCTGTAGGAGTTAACCTCAACCACCTCTCCGGCAACGGTGGTGTAGGGGGCCCCGGGGGCTCATAGAACGGTGGTGGTGTTGCCGGTGGAGGTCTCGGTGAAGGTGGTGGTGGCCAAGGCGGAGGGGGGGGAGGAGACGGAAGTAGGGGTGGTAAGGGAGGTGCGTTTGGAGTCCCTTCAGGGGGTGGTCTCGACGGCTCGTAATACGGCGGAGGGGGGGGGACGTATTTTGACTTTATCGTCGCCCCCGTCGATATAAGCCCGACGAGGGCTTCAAAAAAATCACCCATCACGAGCGAACATATTTTTTTTCAACATATGTATATATATGTTTAGCTCGGTCTGATATATAACGAGGCTGTGTGGTGGAGAAACCGCCACCCACCCCAGTAGTCATGGATTCGCGGCAACTTTCTTTCGCACTATCAGTATCATGCTGCCCCCCTATCGCGTGGCTCGCGTGTGGTGCTACATTCGGAGCGATCAAAAATCTATTCGCGCAATTCATACGACTCGAAAAGGGGGGGAGGGGGGGTAGAGAAAAGACAGCCGGTGGTGACTCCTCGTTTGTGAGCTTTGTTTTAAGAGTATTGTACGAAGTATTTTTGGTCTTTATTGAAGTCGTGACCGGGTTTTGTCGTACCGTGGTGGTTTACATACCGCTGTTTGGTCTAATCATCATGAGCTATTTCGCATCGATGGTTTTTTTCGAACATTATGGACGTCTCGTCGTCGTAACAGACGCGTTCTACGAAAGTGTGCGCCCCAACATCCTTGAGACCATGCTCCAGATGCTGAACTTCGCGCGCGTCGTCTTCGCACTGCTCATCGGGGTGTGGAACGCCTTGATCGACATCGCCATGATCCCCATCAGGCTCTTGTTCGACTCGGCGTTACGGTGCGGCGGAGCTGAGTTTGTCAGAGTCGTCGCCATGAGAGGGTCAGATGTCGTCCGCGCGTTCACCATCGTCATGTTCGATTTTTTCGCGAAGTTGAGGGATGAGGGCACGCTCGATGTCGACTTGACCTCACTCACGTACAACGTGCGTCAGTTTTTGATTGCGTTCGCCGACGTCATCGAGTGTTCGTGCGAATCAATATCGGGGCCCATTTTGCGAACCGTGCTCGCGCCCTTATGGTCCAACTCAACGGACGTCTTCGCCAACAGTGCAAGTAGAACAGCGATCAAGGTGTTGGAGATACCGTACGCTTTCGCCACGTCGGGGCGGACATCGTTCGAACCTCTGTTCGAAGTCGTCTTATCGGAGCACGTAGGGATGCTCGCCTCCGGCGCTACCGTCCTCAACGAACACCTAGGGGTGGTATTGAACTTCATCCAACAAGAGGTACCGGAGGGGTTTCGTTTCGGCACACCTCCGTTGTTTTCCATACCACACCGCTTAACGGGGATGGTGGTCTCTCCGATACGCGTGGTGATCCAACTCCTGGGCGCGTTGCCCACATTGATTAACAGCAACTCCCGGCAAGTCGCCGATCAGGTGTACGCGAGCGGTTCCTCGTACAACACGTCGTTTCACGCTGAAAAGTTGAGCGAAGTGGTCTTCATCGACACGTTGGCGAGCGTGCATGAGTTCTTAAGGCCGTACGGTGAGTTGTTAAGTGGAGGAATCGTCATGTTGATAAAGGCAGTGGGGTTGGTGTACAACACCACCCTTGTCACGATCACGGGTGTGAGTACCGCGGAGCACGTCCCGGGGAACGTAGGGTGTGACTCGAAGTTAGCGCACACTGACAACCCTTCAGAGAGAATACGCTACGGTATAATCTATTTCTCTACGGTGTACTCCGAGAAGGTTGTCCCCACCCAGTTGCGTTTCGCTCTAGCGATTCGGCAAATCATCGACCGGAAGCTCCTAATGGTTGCCATGGCGGAGAGCTCGTACTCCGTTATATTGACGTTCATTCGTTTTATCGATGCATCAGTCAAGCTTTTTGCGTACATGACCGACGCGGTGTTGCGCCTAAGGGATGTGAGACACAACTGCATAAGCGGGTTCTACAGGGAGATGAATGAGCAGATAACCGACACACTAACGTCTCTTCCTAACTTGATTACCAGCTTCCTCGATTTAGACGATACTACCAGTTCTGGATACGGGAACTTGGTGTGCGCGCGGACCACGCACGTCAACCACATTTACTCGGGAAGCTTGAAAGCGTACGTCTTCGCGTCCGGTGCGTGCGACGCACACTTCAAGGAGACTGGGGAAATCCCAAAGTGTTCATATCGGGACGACGATAAGGCCGCACAAGACATAATGTGTGAGAAACTTATCGCGTTTGCCGATTATAATTCGAATCCGATCTGTAACCTGGGGGACATGTTTGTCGAGCTCATTAAAAGCGGGGTTTACACGAACCGTCTGGTGCAGGAGTATTACATCGGTATGATTGTGGCGGTATGGAACTGCGTGAACAACCCGTTGACTGCTGACGGGTTCATCGAATGCGCGTCGAGTGTCACGAGAGAGCTCATCCCGCCAAAGGTAGCTTTCGAACTCGCGGAATGTCAGACGGCCGAACTGCTGTACCGTTTATCCGCTTTCAGCGTATCCATGCTCTCGCCGATGTTCGGGGCGGTGTACAGAGGTACGGGGTATCCGCAAAAAGGGTACTACACATCTGGTGCCGACGACGTCGAGCACGTGCAGGCATTCCCCATCGAGGCCGCCATCACCACGCTCACGGCGTCGGTGGTGAACATCTTGTATTGGGTGGTGCACGCAGTATCGCGGATCGGTGTAGAGATCGTGGACATTTTACAAAAAATGCATGAAGGCAGTTTCGATCTCGAACGTATTTTTACTTTCCGATACACAATTTTGAACGTATTATCGCGCGCTTGGATCATCGGCATCAGAGATATCCTCGTGGGAACGCTTCAGGTCGGCCGAGCTATCGCGACAGTCATCGAGTACAGCGAGCAGGCGGACAAGTGCAAAATTGAAGTCCCGGCTTGTGTTCCGGATCCTAGATTGCCGCACCCCAGTTTCACCGATTTCCAAAAAGCCATCATCACGGTGGTTGAGTTGGCCCAAGATTTCCAAGAGTTCATCCAAGAGGTGTTATGGATGAGGATGGAGGTTTATTTTGACCTGTTCTACCTCCTTCTGAAAGGCTTGATGGAAGGGGACTCAAAATACATACGGGAGTTCTTTGTCGCCTACTTTAACGCGATGGGCAAGATGTACTTGGCAATTATCAACGGTGCGACGAACCTATTGCTGCAGGAAGGGTCTCCGTTTAGATTTTTATGCACCGCCGTCGACAACGTGAGAAACGGCATATGTCAAGTCATGACGAGCAACTGGGTTCCGAGTGGTCTGAAGATCTCATGCGGTGCGAACAAATCAAAGTGCAGTTGGTGGCCGTTTCCGGGTGGAACGTTAGGCCTCAACACAGAGTCGGACCAAAAAGACGGAGACGGTCTCACAACCATCACGTTCGCCGAAACTGCTGTAGATTTTGAAGGGATTTCGAAGAGACGTGCCCTAATGTTTTTTCAAGACGTTGGTCATGATGATGAGGATGAAGAGAAGGACGGGCCAAACCAAACTTACCCGTACCGTAGCCGGGTAACTGACAAGTTGCCGAACGTCGGATCCGATAGTGCCTCGGTAGAAAAGTTCGCTTCCGGAAGTGAGGACTCCGTTGGAAAGGAGACACTTGACGACCCACGATTGACTGCATATTTTGAACGAAAACTAACAATCGCTATTATGCAAATCATCGAGTCGTCAAGCCACGCGAGCAACGTTGTTGACAACGTTGATGAAGCCGTGAACGCGATGATCGCCGAATCCCAGCTGCGTGATGCGTTCACAACAGCTCCTCGGGTGGGTGAAGAAATCAAGAAGAATATCACTTTTTTTGTTGAAACAAATCGCGATGCGCTTTCGAACCAGACAACTGGAACGGGTCGGCGACTTTTATACGGGCGAACTAGTAGAGAAGAACGTCAGGCGGCACCTTCAGGGTCTATAGGGGGGTTTTTTGAGAGTGTCGGTGTTGGTGTCGTGGAAGGTGCTGTTGTTGTTGGTGAAGGTATCGAGGACGGTGCTAACGCTCTCGCTGATGGCGTCGTGGGCGCTGTTAATGATCTCGCTGCTGCCGCCATGGTCGCTTACGAGTGGACAGTAGACCTCGCGAATTCCGTCGCAGAATTCGCCTCAAGGTTGGCGGGTCAAATTTGGGATGAATTAAAAAATCTCGCTAACGCTGCTGTGCGACTCATCATTCAGCCCTTGATGGATGCGCTTGAGAAAAACATAATCAAACCATTAGAAACAGCCACGGGAGCCTTGGTCGATACTGCCAATGCACTCGCGAACGCAGTAGAGGACGCGATTGACGCAGTGAAAGAAACAGCGAATAAGGCTGTAAGGTTGGTTAACGAAGTGAAAAATAAAGCGGTTGAACTCGCGAACAAAGTCGCAAAGTTACCGGAAACAATTTGGAACAAAATATACAGTATAGTACCAACATCGTTCGAGTTAAAAACCACGTCAGTGGCGACTCTCGTGTGGGGCTCCGCGTCGCAGGGAAGAGCAAAAATGAGCTGCGACACAAAGTTTTGCGACGGAATCTTGTCACCTGGGGGGTGCGATACCGCACAAGAGGCGACCGTGTGCTCGAGAGAGGAGGATTGTCAAAACGTAGAAAAGTCGTTTTGCGTGACGGCGGACCAAGATTTATGCCCCACCCTGGCGGGAGATCTCGCGTTAGGAGGCGTAAGAAGCGGTGAGTGTGAATCTGGCGCGGCGTGGGCAAAGGCATGCAAGTGCTCAGCCCTGACGGAAGACGGTGGTGTGACTTCATACCCGTCCCACTGTAACTACGCGTCGGGGTTTTGTACCGCCGGTGCCACGCCGTTCACGACTCCACTCGAGGAGTGCGCGACCGCAGGCGGTCTTGTGTACGGTTCGGTGGGCTACAACGCTCTGTGTTACGTTTCGCCAATTTGGACGTGTGCGTACGCGGAAGACAAAGCCGCGTGTCGTTCGCACCTCGGCTTACAACTGCAAGGTCCGTCGTTGTGCAGATCTTTTTGCGAACCGACCTTCGAGAACCGGAACAACCGCCTCGCGCAGTACGAATTCAACACCGGCCCACTCGCAGCACGCAGAGAGTGCGTGTGTGAGGTGGGGGTCGACCGAGTTTTCCCAACGGATTTGGAAAAAATGGCGAGCAGTGGTACGGTGATCGTCCAGCAATACTCCCCCCCACCGTTACCACCTTCACCCCCATCCCCACCCCCACCACCGTCCCCTAAACCTTCACCGCCTCCTGTGTGGTCGGGAAGAAGAAGGCTTCTCGACGAGCTGTACGGGACGGGGAAAAAAAACGGGTTTGAGCACGGGTTTGAGAACGACTCGCCGTACACACGCTGCTTTTCGAACGCAGACTGTGCGCCGTCTTTCGCGCACCCCACGCTGTGTCGCTCGCTATGGGATACGGTCATCACGTGTTACAGTTGTTCGGAGCGCGTGAGCAGAGACTCACATTCCTTGGGGTACGCGTGCAGCGCGGAAAGCAAACGATGCGAGTGCACGTCACCCCCCGTAGTGGACCCCGAGGACGAATCCGCGAGGACTGATGACACGGAGTGGCGAGGGAACAGCTGGTGTGATAATCTGATGCGGGCGTATCGGCACTCTGCGGTGCGCACGCCCCTCGAGAACGCGTGGGTGTACAAGTGCAGCTCGCTCAGAGCGTTCGGTGTCAACCTGGCAGTGTGGTTAAACTTACAGACGATTCCGCCGGATATCATGTACAACCCGACGAGGCCGTTGTCTTTGCTGTTCGACGTGGCGGAGGGCGTCTATGTCTATTTCAGCGAGGGGTGGGTAGCGGACGAGAAGTCGCGGGAAGAGTTCTTCGACCGGCTGGTAGAGAGGAGTATTGACCCAATCTTGACGTTCAAGGCACTCGACGTGGGTCAAAAGGTTCTAGGCATCGGGCGCGCAATGTTGACGGAACTCGATTATCTCGGTGGCGTGAGTGACTTTATCGGCATTTTCTCCGAAGAAGCTTCGGGGAAGTTCGACGAAGCCGTCGTTGTTACCTCCAATACGATACAAACGTTCGTGAACGTAACGAGAAACGTGAACACCACCGCTCTGTATAACGCGGCGGGTCTGTCTCTCACGCCGATGAAAAAAATAATCGACATCACGGCAGAAGAGTTTTCAGCGAGGCGCGAAAACGTCACGGTGGCGATCGACGTGAACGTCACCGACGACCGCGCGTCGATGGTCGTCATACAGCACGGTTTTGAGCTGGAGGCGAACGAGGTGAATGTGTCGCACGCGTCAAGACACTTACTCGCGTTTGAATGCGAAGTTATAATGTTGTTGAAGGACCGACTGTTCGGTGTGGGAGATATCTTGACTGAGTATTACGGGACTGACAACGCATATTTGGCGAACACGTTGTGCGCGTACGAAAACTTTCTGCTCCAACGCCCCTCCGGTCAAGACGGGTGCCCGGAACACGGACAGAGCGGCACCCCCCCCGATTTGGCTGACAATTTCACGGTTCCTGGTTTACGTCTGGTTGTTGGGTTTGACCCTCTCTCCATGATGAGAAATGTAGACAATTGGATGTCCAGACCGCAAGCGGAAATAGTCACGGACGTCATCGGTTTTGCGCGACAGTTCTCCTTCGCGCCTATTTCGTGTGACAAAGACACGATGTTGTGCAAGAATAAGAAGAGAAGCTTGGTGGAATCGTTCGTC
>Ga0209502_10002619_pt1 | contig 14812 bp, 12 predicted proteins | sample ArcticOcean_MG_C_10_FD_187442 | JGI IMG/M metagenome (GOLD analysis project Ga0209502, IMG submission 187442) | Marine microbial communities from western Arctic Ocean - ArcticOcean_MG_CB11_90 (SPAdes) (version 2) | ecosystem: Environmental > Aquatic > Marine > Oceanic | place: Arctic Ocean...
CATAAACGGCATAAATAAAATAATCAAAATATATCTTCTCATATTAATAAATTTTAAATCTTAAACCTGTATAATACATACTTCCAAATATTGGTCCGTACACAAAAGTTGTATCAAATCGTGGTCCAAATGGACTTTCACTCCCTACTATGGGGTTTTTTTGTTTAGTATTGGTTAAATTTTCAACTCCTAAATATACTTCAAATTTTTCCGAAAACACTCTGGTTAATTGTGCATTAACTGTAGAGAATTGAGGGGAATACTTGTCGGTATTTAGTGGTAAAAAATGCGGGATATTTGTGAGCCTGTTCGAAAACCTTTGCTTACCAATCCAATTAAAAGTTGTGTCAAATTTCCATTGAGACCCATCATCATTTAAATTTGAGTTAATATTAAAATTTATAAAAAGACGTTCTTTTGGAGTCATTGGTTTCGTAAGTCTTCCAGAAGCATAGTCTGTTTTAACATTGTACAATTTATAGGCTAGTTTAAACTCAACATTTTCATTTATGTAATAATTAAATTGAGATTGAAAACTAGCTGCAAAACTTTTACCAATTAGGTTGTAAAAACTAATTTCATAAGGGTTTTCCCAGTCAACTATTACTTGATTATTAAAATCCGTATAATAGTAATCTAAGATTATTTCAGACTTTTTATTAAATAGATTGAAATTTTGTAAAAATGAAATACCATAATTCCATGCGTCTTCCGATTTTAGATCATCTACAGGCAGTTGTATTAGTCTTGTGGTTGCAAATAAGTTTTGATTTTCAGCAAATATATTAGCCATTCTTTTACCTCTTCCAAAAGAAAGTCTTAGTACAGATTTTTCTACTGGTGTATACCTTAAATGAAATCTAGGAGTTAAAAAGGTCCCCATTTTATTATGATTATCTATTCTAATTCCTGCGGTTAAATTTAAATTACTAAGATTATCAAAGTTATATTCAAAAAATGCGCCAATTGATTTTTCAGATCGGTCATTATCTATACCCTGAATAATAGGTTCCGAAGAACTATCATCTGGCAATAAAGAATAGGATACATTCGAAACATTCTCCTTATATACATCAGAATTAAAATTCAAACCTGTTTTGATTTTATGTCTTGTGTCTCCTAAAATAGAGTTGTAAATAATATTTGAAAAAATACTTTGATGATTTATATCATATTGATTAAGACCAAAATATGAATTTTGATCATGATCACTGTAGGCAAACTGTACTCCTAAGGTTTGGTATGTAATATCAGGATTTACGTAACCAAATTTTAACGAAGAATCAAATCTTTCTGTATTGACTTCACTCCCCCAATTGTTTGTTGTTAATCTATCTGAAATAGGACTAAAATCAAGCTCTCCAGATTGTTTTTCATCAGTTAAGTATCTTACATTAAGAAATGCAACTAATCCCTTTTCAAGGTTAGTGTACTGCCAACGATTTAACACATTTATTTGTTCAGATAGTGGGCTATCTAAAAAACCGTCAGAATTATTATCATTTTGTTGATTATTTGAGTTTACATGAAAATATAGTCCAGAGCTTAATTTCTCAGAAATTTTAGTATTGTAATGTGTATTCAGTTCTAATCTTCCCATGGAATTAGCATAGGTATTAAAAAACAATGGAATATCTGTATTTGGCTTTTGCAATTCAACATTAATTTGCCCTGAAATACTTTCATAACCGTTTACAACAGACCCAGCTCCTTTTGTTATCTGAATTGATTCAACCCATGTTCCAGGGATTAAACTCATTCCATATGTTTGAGAAGCACCTCTAATTGTTGGGATGTTTTCGGAAGTTATAAGAATGTATGGACTCGTAAGCCCTAACATTTGTATTTGCTTAACTCCTGTTACTGCGTCAGTAAAATTAACATCGATTGAAGGGTTTGTTTCAAAACTTTCAGAAAGATTACAACAAGCAGCTTTTAATAACTCTTCTGAGCTAACATTAATAATATTTTGTGAAGACAGATATGAAACCGAAGAAGTTTTAGCTATAGATCTTATGGTAATCGCATCTAAGGTAGACTCGGGTTTCAAAAAATGCTTTAAATATTCTTTACCATTAAGCTGAATAGTATCAGTCTTAAATCCGACATAACTAATTACTAAATTTGTGTAATTACCAGTATTTGAAATATTAAATTTACCATCAAAATCCGTTACGACTCCTTCAGAAGAATCTAGCCAGTATACATTAGCGCCTGGCAATACAATTTCATTATTACTTGAGTTTTGCTCTAAAACAACTCCAGAGAGATTATTTTGAGAACTTAGGAGTATTGGAATTAAAAATATTATTTTTGATAAAAACCATTTCATTGTGTAAATTTAAATTAAATATTTTCTAAAACCATACACTGTAGTATAATTTAACAATACATTATAAAAAATATGAAGTTTATAAAAATCCCATTACAATTAATTTGGAGGTCATGGTTTTACATTCTAATATTTGTAACGTTAATACTTATTAGCCCACTATTATTTATTTTAACATTAAAAGAATCCTATTATCCACAAATGTGGAAACTTGTAAGATTATGGTCTAAAGTTTTGATATACGGAATGGGGTTCCGATTAGAATTTAATAATGAACAAGATATTGAACCGAACAAAAGCTATATGTTTTGCCCAAATCATGGATCCCTAATGGATGCATTTGTGTTGGTTGTTTCTAGTAAAAATCCAATTGTATTTGTAGGTAAAAAATCATTAGAAAAAATCCCTATATTCGGATTTTTTTACAAAAGAATTATTATTATGGTGGACAGGAGCGATGCAAAAAGCAGAAAAAAGGTTTATGAATTAGCTAAAAAAAGACTTAAAAATGGCACTAGTATTGGTATTTTTCCTGAGGGATTAGTTCCAACTGAAGGAGTTGTCCTTGCTCCTTTTAAAAATGGAGCTTTTAGCCTAGCTATAGAGTATCAAATACCAATTGTACCTCAATCGTATTATGACTGTAAGCGTCTTTTTTCTTGGAATTTTCTCAAAGGAGGTCCTGGTTTATTTAGAATAAAACAACATAAATTTTTTGAGACAAAGGGATTGAAAATTCAAGATTTAGACAAGTTAAAAGACAGGTTATATACGTTTATGCGAAATGATTTATTATCTGATGAGAAGTATATGAAAGATACAAATCAAATTAAAAATTAACTCTAGTCTAAATTAGACAACCATAAAAAAACCTCAAAGATGTTAATAAGTATACTGTTTAGTTGAAAAAAACATATCTATTTGACATATAAACAGAGTGTTGATCTACATTAAATTGCTAAATTTGAGTTTAAAAAAATAGATCCTTAAAATGAGTGAAATTAAGATAAAGTCAGCGTTAATATCTGTGTTTAACAAAGATGGCTTAGAGCCTCTAGTTAAAGAACTAGACAAACAAAATGTTGTAATATATTCTACAGGTGGAACTCAAAAATTTATTAATGATTTAGGGATTGAAGTAATTCGAGTTGAAGACCTGACTTCTTATCCATCAATTCTTGGCGGAAGAGTTAAAACTCTACATCCAAAAGTTTTTGGTGGTATATTAAATAGAAGACATAACAACAATGATCAAAAAGAATTAAAAGACTACGAAATACCTCAAATAGATTTAGTTATTGTTGATTTATATCCATTTGAAAAGACCGTTAGTTCTAAAGCATCACAAGCTGAAATTATTGAAAAGATCGATATTGGTGGAATTTCATTGATAAGAGCAGCTGCAAAAAATTATAAGGATGTAGCTTGTATTTCTTCTAAAGAAGATTACAATTTATTCCTTAATATACTAAAACAGAAAAACGGGAATTTATCTGTTAAAGAAAGAGAATTGTTTGCTTTAAAGTCTTTTAATGTCTCTTCAAATTATGACTCGGCTATATTCAACTATTTTAATTCTAAAAAAGAAATCGATGCGCTGAAAATTAGCGATGATAAACCAAAAGTATTAAGGTACGGAGAAAACCCACATCAAAAGGGATATTTCTATGGTGAATTTGAAAAAGTTTTTGATAAAATTCATGGTAAAGAACTAAGCTATAATAACCTGCTAGATGTTGATGCCGCAGTTAGTTTAATACTTGAGTTTAAAAACAATAAGCCTACGTTCGCCATAATGAAACACAACAACGCTTGTGGGATAGCCACAAGAGATACTATTAAACAAGCTTATATTGATGCTTTAGCGGCAGACCCTGTATCAGCATTTGGAGGAGTCCTAATTAGTAACTCAGAAATTGGTATTGAAGTTGCTGAACTGATAAATAGCCTCTTCTGCGAGGTTGTTATAGCTCCAAAATTCACTAAAGAATCGTTAGATATTTTAAAACAGAAAAAAAATAGAATAATCTTAGTTCTTAAAGATTTTGAAGAACCGGAATACATTGTCAGGAGCTGTCTAAATGGATATTTAGCCCAACAAAAAGATAATCATACTGATGACTTAAATGATTTTAAATTTGCAACTACACTCAAGCCAAACAATAAGCAAATAGAAGATTTATTATTTGCATCCAAAATATGTAAAAATACAAAGTCTAATACAATTGTTTTAGTAAAAAACAAGCAATTGCTAGCAAGTGGAACAGGCCAGACTAGTAGAGTCGATGCGCTTAGTCAAGCAATACATAAAGCAATTAGCTTTAAATTCGATTTAAATGGGGCCGCTATGGCTAGTGATGCATTTTTTCCATTTCCAGATTGTGTTGAAATTGCAAATAAAAATGGAATAAATTCAGTTATTCAGCCTGGAGGTTCAATAAAAGACAATTTAAGTATCGACTATTGTAATGAAAATAAAATACCAATGGTTTTTACTGGATTTAGACATTTCAAACATTGATAAAATATTTTATTTTATTGTTAAATATTTGATCAGATTTTATGTATATTAGATATGAATAGATTTACTTACTTTAATTTTTAATAGATGTCCTTTTTTGATTTTTTAACTGAAGAAATTGCAATAGACTTAGGTACTGCAAATACACTAATTATACACAACGATAAAGTTGTAATTGATAGCCCATCGATTGTAGCCAGAGATAGAGTTTCTGGTAAAATAATTGCTGTAGGTAACGAAGCTAATTTGATGCAGGGTAAAACTCATGAAAACATTAAAACTATAAGACCCTTAAAAGATGGGGTTATAGCTGATTTTGATGCTTCTGAGCAAATGATTAGTTTATTTATAAAAAGTATTCCAGCGCTCAAAAAGAAGTTTTTTTCGCCAGCTCTTAGAATGGTCATTTGTATCCCGTCAGGTATTACAGAAGTTGAAATGAGAGCTGTAAAAGAATCTGCTGAAAGAGTTAATGGTAAAGAAGTTTATTTAATTCATGAGCCAATGGCTGCGGCTATTGGAATTGGTGTTGACATTATGCAACCAAAGGGAAATATGATTGTTGACATTGGAGGTGGAACAACAGAAATTGCAGTAATAGCACTAGGTGGAATAGTCTGTGATAAATCAGTGAAAGTTGCAGGAGATGTATTCACAAATGATATAATTTATTACATGAGAACTCAACATAATCTTTACGTTGGAGACAGAACTGCAGAAAAAATAAAAATTCAAATTGGATCTGCCACTGGAGACCTTGATTTACCACCTGAAGAAATGAGTGTTCAGGGAAGGGATTTACTAACTGGGAAACCTAAACAGGTTCAAATATCTTACCGTGAAATAGCAAAAGCATTGGATAAATCAATTTTAAGAATTGAAGATTCTGTTATGGAAACATTATCACAAACTCCACCTGAATTAGCAGCGGACATATACAATACTGGTATTTATTTAGCTGGTGGTGGATCAATGCTAAGAGGTTTAGACAAAAGGTTATCTAAAAAAACAGACCTCCCTGTGTATATTGCTGAGGATCCATTAAGAGCTGTAGTTAGAGGAACCGGAATTGTACTTAAAAATCTTCCTAAGTATAAAAGTGTATTGATAAAATAAGATTAACTTATGCGTCAAATCATCGATTTTTTTGTTAGAAATAAAAATTTCATTTTATTTCTAACGCTTTTCTCTTTTTCATTAATAATGATATTTTCTAATAGTAGTTATCATAACAGTTTAGTTCTAAATTCTACTAATAGTATTTCAGCTAAAGTATACAACTCAAGTAATTCTATTACATCCTATTTTAATTTAAGAAATGAGAATAATGAACTACTCAAAGAAAACACAATACTCAAAGAAATTATATTCAATTCTAAGTCCAATTATGACAGCTTAAAGTACAATGTGTTTGATTCGAAAATTATAAAAAACAGCTACAGTTTCAATAATAACTATTTGACAATCGATAAAGGGTTGAATGATAGCATAAATGATGATATGGGAGTAGTGTCTAACAAAGGTGTTGTAGGAATAACAGATCGAGTTTCAAAAAGTTATAGCAGAGTTATTTCTATACTTAATACCAAGCTAAACTTAAATGCAAAACTTAAAAAATCTAATCATTTTGGTGTTTTAAACTGGGATGGAATGAATTACACCTCTATTCAACTTAAGGATCTTCCAAAACAAAGTCCGGTATCGATAGGAGATACGATAGTAACGGGGGGAAACTCTTTTATTTTTCCCGAGGGAATTTTAATCGGTGAAGTATCTTCTTATAAATTAGATGAGACACAAAACTATATTGAAATTGAAGTGGATTTGTTTAACGATATGACAGATTTAAAAAATGTATATATTATAAAAAACAACCACCTAGAAGAACTCAAAGAGCTTAATGAATAAACTTACTTCGAATATATTTACTGCAATTTTTCTTATTATCACTCAAGTGATAATATTTAATAACATCAACTTGTTTGGATACTTGAATCCGTTTGTTTACATAGTATTTGTGATTTATTACCCAATTAAAAGTGATAGAATATTTTTCATATTTATAAGTTTTTTAATGGGGCTTGTAATTGATGTTTTTAGCGATACTTTGGGGCTACATGCGGCGGCATCGGTAACAATAGCTTATTTAAGACCGATTTTTTTAAAAATATCTTTTGGCCAGGCGTATATTCATCAAGTAATTAAATTTAAAAACATTGATTTAAAAGATAAATTAATTTACATATCACTATTATCCATAGTTCATCACCTAGTTTTATTCAGTCTTGAAATTTTCAATTTTTCTAAAACACTTTTTGTAATTGAAAAATCTTTCATGTCATCAATATTTACTATTACTGCATGTATCTTATTTAGCTACTTGTTCAAAACAAATGAAAGATGAGAAAATCACTTTTATATTTTGCAGTAATTATTGTTGGAATTATTTTTATATCAAGGCTATTTTATCTACAAATATATTCAAGTAATACATATGACATATTTGAAGATAATGCGATTAGAAAAGTATTTACTTACCCGAAAAGAGGTTACATATACGACAGAAATGAAAAGCTCTTAGTATCTAATCAACCATCTTATGATGTGATGATTATTCCTAGAAATGTTAAGGAATTTGATACGTTAGAATTTTGTAATTTACTTAAAATAGATAAGGATTTCTTAATTAAACGCTATAATAGAACAAAGAAATACTCACCCAGAATCCCACAAGTTTTTTTAGCTCACCTATCAAAAGAAGATTATGGATATTTAGCAGAGAAAATTAGAAAATTTGAAGGCTTTTATATTCAAAAGAGAAATCTAAGAGACTATAATACTAATATCGGAGCTAATGTTCTTGGCTACATAGCAGAAGTGAATAATTCAATTATAGAAAAAGATGCTTATTATTCAATGGGAGATCTCATAGGGAAGCAGGGAGTTGAAATATCATATGAAGAAGAACTTAGAGGAATTAAAGGGATTAAATTTATTCAAAAAGATAGATTTAATCGAGATATAGGAAGTTTTAAAAATGGAGATTTAGATATAGTTCCCATTGCAGGTAAGGACTTAACAATAACAATTGATTCTGATTTACAAAAATATGGAGAATTATTGATGAATGGGAAAAAAGGAGGTATCGTAGCTATAGATCCAACAAATGGAGAAATTTTAAGCTTAGTTTCAGCTCCATCCTATAATCCTAATTTATTAATTGGAAGAAACAGGTCGAAAAATTACATGAAACTTTATAATGATAGCATATACAAACCTCTAGTTGACAAAAGTCTTCTAAACATGCATGCTCCTGGATCTCCCTTTAAAATATTGGTAGGTCTTTCTGCTTTGCAAGAAAAAGCAATTACAGAAAAAACAACCATATTTTGTAATAATTACTATCAATATGGGAAAGAAAAACGAAAAATGCAGTGCCATTGTGGAGGTGGTTATCGAAATTTGAATAGTGCAATATCACTGTCTTGTAACTCCTATTTTGCAAATGCGTACAGAAAAACAATCGACACTAAATTATCTACAGAAGAATCCTTTGATAATTGGAGTAATCAAATGAAGAGTTTTGGACTTGGAGAGTATTTAAATAATGATCTCTCGGTTGGTAAAAAAGGAATTATTCCAGATTTTGAATTTTATGATAGCTGGTATCCTGATTTCAAATGGGGTGCTACAACAACGCTCTCAAACGCTATTGGACAAGGAGAGGTGTTAGTAACGCCTATTCAACTTGCAAATATGACAGCTGTGATAGCTAATAAAGGTTTTTACTATACTCCACATATTATAAAAAAAATTGAAGGATCTGCTATAGAACCGAAATTTAATATACGTAAATATAGTCTGATAGATAGTGTTCATTATGAACCTATTATAAAAGGGCTAAGTGAAGTATATAAAACTGGAACTGCTAAATTTTTGCAAGTTCCTGGAATTGAGATTTGTGGAAAAACAGGAACATCTGAAAATTTTACCAAAATAGATGGAACAAAAACTCAACTAACCGATCATTCTATTTTTATAGCATTTGCTCCGAAGGATAATCCTACAATTGCCATATCAGTTTTAGTGGAGAATGGGTATTACGGATCTAGATGGGCTGGAAGAATAGCATCTCTAATGATTGAAAAGTATATAAAGGGAGAGGTTACTTTAAAAAGAATGGAAAAACTAGTTATAGAAAAAAGTTTAGCAAATGAATACGAAAAACCATTTTTAAATAAGCCATTTAAAATAAATCAATAATGATTGGGGATAGAAGAAATGTATTTAAAGTAGATAAAGTTTTAGTATTACTATACATACTTCTAGTTGGATTTGGCTGGGGTAATATTTTATCTTCCAGCATAACTGGTGAAATTGGCAGTTTGATAAACATAAACGAACTTTATGGAAAACAACTAGTCTTTATTTTATTATCCTCTGTGCTAATACTAATTGTACTTAGTATTGAAGCAAAATTTTATGAAAGATTTGCAAGCATATTTTATATTCTGTCAATTATCTCTTTAATCGGCCTATTCATTTTTGGTAAAACAGTAAATGGATCAACATCTTGGTATGGAATTGGCTCTTTTACAATTCAACCAAGTGAATTTGCAAAAGTTGCAACTTCATTAGCAATAGCTAAATTTATTAGTGATCTTCAAACTAATATTAAACTTATCAATCATCAACTAAAGCTCTTGATAATAATTTTCTTGCCAGCACTTTTAATAATACTACAGAACGATACAGGAAGTACACTAGTTTATTTTGCGTTTTTCTTTGTTCTGTTCAGAGAAGGAGTGCCTAAGGTTTATCTATATATCATAGGGTTGTTGTTTTTATTAGTAATATCTACAATTAAACTCTCTTTAATAACTACAATTTGTATTTCATTTATTATAATTTTTATTAACTTTTTTAGGAAAAGAAAAAAAAGAAACTCCTTAATAAAGCATTTTGGAGTTATGATTTTTTGTACAATATTTTCTTTCAGTGTAGACTATTTTTTTGATAACATAATCAAGCAACATCAAAAAAATAGAATAAGTCTCTGGCTAAAACTTGAAAATAACCCTGAAGAAATAGAAAAAATGAAAAGGACTATTTTATACAATCTTAACGAGTCTGAAAAAGCGATTAGCTCTGGGGGATGGACAGGAAAAGGATACCTTGAAGGGACTAGAACAATTGGAAAATTTGTCCCCGAACAACAAACAGATTATATTTTTAGTACAGTGGGAGAAGAATGGGGGTTTTTAGGTAGTAGTTTTATTATAGTTTTGTTTGTCTTACTATTAGTTAGAATACTTTATTTATCTGAGTTACAAAAAAATCAATTTAGTAGAGTTTATGGATACTCTGTAGTATCTATTCTATTCTTTCACTTTTTAATAAATATAGGGATGGTTATGGGCCTTGTTCCGACTATTGGGATACCGTTACCATTTTTTAGCTATGGAGGGTCTAGTTTGTGGGCATTCACATTACTACTTTTTATATTTATAAAACTAGACTCTAATAAATTAAACGAGTGGTAATTTAACTTTGCTTTAAGTTTAATTTTTCAGCGAAATATTCACAAAAGTCTTTCATAGTATTTGTCATCTTTTCATCTTGAGTAGCTCTATTAAAGGTGTCACTCATAGCTACTAATGTTTGATGAAAGAAAATTTTCATCTCATCTAAAGGCATTTCCTTAGTCCAAAGATCTATTCGTAAACTTTCTTTTTTTTCTGAATCCCATACAGACAAAAAAATGGCTTTAGATTCTTGGTTTTTGATATTACCATCTTCTGCAGACCAAAAGATTTTTTCTGGAATTTTATTTTTATCTAGATCAACAGAGATTTCAATTTTGGATTTATTTTCATTCATAGTTATAAGGTTTGTATTTTGAATTATTATAGATATACATTGGATTAGATTGTACTAAATCATTAAGACTTAAAGAATTATTTTTCATAAAAGATTTAACGATTTGCCAGCCAATATATTTACCTATCATACTAGGAGATTGGTTATCAATAGAAAGGTAAAATTTAGAGAAAGGTGCTAATTTAATAAATCTAGTATCTAGATTTTTATCACTCTTAAACAGGTAATTGTTATCAGAAAAATTAGACCAAATATCTTTTTCATTTTCTAAGGCCCACTGGAAATCTAAGCTCGAATAACCTATTATAGATGAAGGCTCTTCTTTGGGCAGCATAATACTTGTGAAATATAGTATTTTGCCTTGATTTATAATTTTCTCAATAAAGGTGTAATTATCTACTTTTTCTTTAATAACTACTTCTTTAGCGTACTCTTTAGCTATGTCAATAACAATATTCTCTTTATTAAAAGTTGATTGAATATATTTTGGAAATGAGGAGTAAAAAAAATGATTTTCTCCTAAATAATTATCTAGCCCAATCAATAGCAAAGAGTCAGTTAGGATTATTTTTTTTCTAAAATCAACATCTGTTGTGAGTGTTATGATACGAGGTATTTGGTACGATGAATCATATTTTAAATAATTACCATAAAAATCTTGAAGACTATTTTTTTGAATTGAAAAATCAAAAAAGGACTTCTTAACTTCATTATAAATTTCATTTTGAATAGTATCCGTTAATCGGTCTATCCAAATTTGATTTTCAAATTGAGTAGGAAATAAAAAGGGAAAATCCTTTTTCACGTTGTTAAGGTTATCAATATCACTTGTAAAAAAAACCTCCTCAAATCTTTCTAATTCGATTTCTATATCATGATTATTTGAATCATTACAGCTAAGAGCAGAAATGACAATTAAAAAAAATAAAAATTTTTGCACAGATAACAATTTTTATTAATGATTTGATATACTTTTGTAATACAAATGTAAGGTTCTTATTACATAAATAATATATAATTTATGAAAACAGAAAAAGTTTCAGAATTTATAGTGAACTGGTTAAAAAGTTACGCTTTAAAGAACAAAATGTCCGGATTTGTTGTAGGAATATCTGGCGGTATAGATTCTGCTGTCACATCTTCTTTATGCGCCGAAACAGGCTTAAAAGTGTTATGCCTAGAAATGCCTATTAAGCAAAACAATGAACATGTATCTAGATCTAAAGTTCATATACAAAACCTTCAATTAAAGTATGAAAATGTTAGTAGTAAATTAATAGATCTAAATTCTGTATTTAATTCTTTTAATAATGAAGTCGACTCAGATGGAGATGATAATATAAAAGACCTAGCTTTAGCTAACTCAAGGGCAAGATTAAGAATGACTACTCTTTACTACTATGCAGGTATTAATAATTATTTAGTTGTAGGCACAGGAAATAAAGTAGAAGATTTTGGAGTTGGATTTTATACAAAATATGGTGATGGTGGAGTTGACTTAAGTCCAATTGCAGATTTATTAAAATCAGAGGTTTTTAAATTAGGTAAGTATTTACAGGTGTCTGACTCAATAATCCAAGCAAAGCCTAGTGATGGCTTATATGCTGACTCAAGATCAGATGAGGAACAAATAGGCGCCACATATGATGAATTAGAATGGGCTATGAGAGTCGAAGATAGTAATGATAAACCCATGCTAACATATAACTCTAGAGAAGAAAAAGTGCTTGATATTTATAGAAGTTTTAATTCAAAGAATAAACATAAAATGGAATCAATTCCAATTTGTAAAATTCCAAATGGCCTATTGAAAAATTAAATAACTCTTTTTAATTTCCTAGAAAGAAGCATCTTTAGATTAGAATAATTTAACACCTCATCTAATATAGATTTGTTATCAATACTATCTAAAGTTTTATTTTTAAATTCGTTAACTTTTTGATCGATTAAAAAACACCTTAAATTTAAGATTGTATCATTAACTAGCTGAGCTATAGTTTTAGATTTATCTTTCGGGAATATATTATTTCTCTGCCAATCATGTAGTCTGTATTTTTCTTCGCCCATTAATATATTTGTTATTTCTAACTCGATATTAACCGGGACTTTGTTAGAGAACATATCAACTGTAATATTTGACCCTTTGTTTAAATTTTCAATTATAATATAATATATGTTTTTAAAATCATCATTAGAAAACTCCATCTCATCTTCTTGAAGATCTAAATATATTTTTTCGAAAACTTTAGTTGTTTTAACAACTGGCTCTAATATTAATTCTCCAGCTTCATTTTCTTTTAATAATAAATCTTCAAAATCTTCAGTCTTATCACCATATAAAATTAATATTTCAATAATTTTTCTCTCTAACTCATATAAAACATTTATACTCTTCTTTTGATTTGTATTTTTAACTACAGTAAATGAATCATTTGGTTTTAAAGTAGATTTAGCTGAATTAGAAATTTGTTTTTTTGAAATCTGAGCTAATGTGCTGTAAAGGACCTCCTCACTTATATCCATTATAGATGAACATTCCTTGATGTAGATTTCTTTTTTAATTTGATCGCTGATTTTTGAAATACTAGCAACCATATCTCTAATAGTTTCTGCTTTTTTTATTGGATCATTTTTAGCACCTTCTATTAGTAATGAAGCCTTGTAAGTAATAAAATCTTTTGAGTTTTCTGAAAAATAAGAGGATAGCTCGTCAAAATTTTTGTCTTTCGCAAAGCTATCTGGATCTTCTCCCTCAGGTAAATTACAGATTTTAACATTCATCCCCTGCTCTAATATTATATCTATACCTCTAAAAGCAGCATTTAAACCAGCTGAATCGCCATCAAAAACAACAGTTATATTATTTGTAAGTCTGTTAATAAGTCTTATTTGATCTGAGCTCAAGGCCGTTCCTGAAGAAGAAACTACATTATGAATACCTCTTTCATACATCCTCATTACATCCGTGTAGCCCTCAACTAAAAAACAGTTGTCTTGCTTTGCAATTTCTTGTTTAGCATGATAGAGACCGTATAATATTTTACTTTTATAATAAATCTTACTCTCTGGAGAGTTAAGATATTTAGCAGTAGATTTAGAAGACTTTAAAGTCCTTCCTCCAAAGCCTAAAACTCTGCCTGACATACTTAATATAGGAAAGATGACTCTTCCCTTAAATCTATCAAATTTCTTATCCTCTTTAACTATTGTTAAACCAGATTTTTCTAAAAATTCAATCTTATAACTATCTTTAATAGCCTGGTCAGTAAAACTAGTCCACTCATCTTTACAATAACCCAGCTGAAATGTATTAATGATCTTTTCACTAAATCCTCTTTCTTTAAAATAACTCAAACCAATAGACTTCCCTTCATCAGTTTCTTTGAGAGTCTTTTGAAAAAATTTATTTGCATACTCACTTACTAAGAATAAGCTCTCTTTTTCATCTGATTCTATTTTTTGCTCATCTGTCTGCTCAGTTTCTTCAATTTCAATATTATATTTATTTGCTAAATATTTTATTGCTTCAGGATATGTGAAGTGCTCGTGTTCCATTAAAAAAGTAATCGCAGTACCACCTTTTCCACTAGAAAAATCTTTCCATATTTGTTTTACTGGTGAGACCATAAAACTCGGGGTTCTTTCTTCGCTAAAAGGACTTAGCCCTTTAAAATTAGAACCAGATTTTTTTAATTGTACAAAGTCTCCAATGACTTCCTCTACTCTGGAAGATTCAAAAACTTTATCAATTGTGGACTTTGAAATCACTTTTTTTAATTTTTAATAAATATAAGATATATCCTTTAAAATTAATACTAATTAAAATTACTAAAACAATAATTAAAAGATTATAACTAATTATTACAGGCTAAAAATTAATAATTAAATTTATAATTATAATTTTTTTATTATTTTTGTTTATATAATCAACTAATAATCAAATAGTTATGAAAAAAATTACATTTTTATTATTATTAATATCAACTTTTGCATTTAGTCAATGCCCCCAACCAGACATTTCTGAATGGAATATGACTAGTGACGGTGCAAACTTTGATGGAACTAACTTCTCAACAGTC
>Ga0209502_10002620_pt1 | contig 14806 bp, 16 predicted proteins | sample ArcticOcean_MG_C_10_FD_187442 | JGI IMG/M metagenome (GOLD analysis project Ga0209502, IMG submission 187442) | Marine microbial communities from western Arctic Ocean - ArcticOcean_MG_CB11_90 (SPAdes) (version 2) | ecosystem: Environmental > Aquatic > Marine > Oceanic | place: Arctic Ocean...
GAGCCGAGGGCCAAGGCCCAAAATCAAAACAAGACTTTGGCAGCCAATCAAAACAAGACTTTGGCAGCCAATCAAAACAAGACTTTGGCAGCCAATCAAAACAAGACTTTGGCACTCAATCAAAACAAGACTTTGGCACTTAATGCAAGCAATATAGGCAATAGTACAAGTGTGTATGTTCCGGCGAACGTGTTTTTGAACAAATCATTACCAGAAGAACCGAGTGAGGTACCGCCGGACGAGGTACCGCCGGACGATGTGCCGCCTGACGATGTGCCACCTGACGAGTTACCGTCGAAAACGTATCTTAGACGCAGTATCAATGAAACACGCAAAGACAATATAAGCATTACAACTAATGATTGCATTTGTGATTTGCACCAATTAGCATGGCTTCACACGCTGTGGGTTTTGCCGTTTATGTCAATTGTTGTATTGCTAGTTTTTTTTAACAGAAAGAAGAGACACAAGATTTCTAATATTTTTATTCCTAATAAAAATAGAAAACTTATCAGATCAGAATCATGGCCTCAGTTGCAAAGTATTGTGCCTAAGCCAATTGTACCCGCTTCCGAGCCTGGAGATATTTCTAGTCGTGGTGTATTTTTAACTGGAATACTGTAAATGTACATATTTATATTTTGCCACTATCAATTATTGTTTTGGTACATAAATAACAAAAATTTGATTCAGTTTGTCCTTAAAATACTCAGCTATTGTGATTTTTTGTATATTTTGGTCTTCTTTTAACGTTCCCTTGAAAATGCCGCGTTCGAATAGCATCTCGTTACGGCCGTTGTGCATCCTCCAAACTTTGACGTCCTTATCTGGGTTTAGTTTACTTGTGATTAAGCTCGGCAAATCTTTGAACAGCTTGGTTCCGTCGAATGTATAGGTTTTATGCGGCGGAACCAATGTAATAATTTTAATAGAAATATCACCGTCAACAACAAATTGATGCATGCTCGCCGGATCATGAACTGATGGAAGAGTTTCTCTATACTCGACAGACATTTTACAACCAAAAATACCTTTTTATAGTTGTGTTTTGATATATGTACAATTTTTTTTTTCTATATTTTATTGTATTCTTCTACAGCATCTACAAGTACACCTACGGCATCCGCCTCGCAGCCGTAATACCAGGTGAAGCGTACTCTCCTTGTTGATATTATAGTCGGTCAGGGATCTTCCGTCTTCCAGCTGCTTTCCCGCGAATATGAGCCGCTGTTGTTCAGGGGGAATGCCTTCGGAGTCTTGGATCTTCGCCTTGACGTTTTCTATTGTATCATTTGGCTCAACATCTAAAGTTATCGTTTTTCCAGTAAGCGTTTTCACAAATATTTGCATGTTTAATATCAAAAGATATGTTACTTTTATAGTAACATATCTGTTTATGTATTGAATTAGGTGTGAACCTATATTGTGATAGCTATAACCGATAGAAATACACACCCCAAATCGACAAAACTTCTAAATATTTCCAGCTGAACAAACGACAAAACCCCAAAAAGATGCGAAAATGACATCAATTGTTGTAAAACAGTATGTAAAATAACAACGAATGCTATAAACTCAATGCTATCACCGCCTATAATTAAAGCAACCAACAAAATATTTTGGATAATCACTGCAATTATCAAAGGCCCCCACGTAATTTTTTGCAGTGCATGTTCTTTTTGGAACGCATGTAATTCTTCCAACAATAATTGATTCGCCGAGTCAACAAACTTCTCGTTTGTTTGCATATTATATTGATTTTGATTTTCGGATGTGCCTGCATTTATTTCACTGATTACGGCTAACATTACCAAAAAAAGTATTGTGATCGGGTCTTTAATGCCCACTTCCACACTCATAACTATAAATAATAGCGGTGTTATCAACAATCGAAGTGATGTTCGAATAGTATTGAAACCGCGTGCAATCATAATCTTCACCTCACACCAAAATTTTCCTTTCTGCGTTCCCCAACCGTTAGAAATTAGATTTGTATACACCAAGACATGTTGGACAAAAATCAAAAATGAACAAAGTACCAGACCCAGTGCCGCATTCATAGTTACCATATTGTTGGTAACATATGCCATAAAAAGACCAAGTATTGTCAGGGTAGCCGCTATTGTAGTTATAAAACGTGAGAATTCTCTCAATATCAGTTTTGGATTATGAAACCGTAATGGTAACCCAAATATAATTATGGGTTGTTCTACAATACTTTCTGCTTTAGTTTCCACAGATTCTATATCTGACATATATTTTAATTATATTAAATTCTATTTATAGAGCGGATTCAGTGTGTTCATGAATCCTATTATTCAAAGTATGATTTAAAGTATGATACAAACTATTGGGTGTACAATGGACAGCGTTCACTTCTTCAATGTGACCGATTCTCTGCAGAGCTGTCGCACAAAATTCTGAACAATAATATGACTTTTGTTGTCGTTTGTGTTGATTAGATGTAAATGGAAGCCATGAAAACAGTGCACCTGTTTGATTGTAATCTTTTCCAAGCTCTTCTATAGCAAATGTCATAGTTTCTGTTAAGGCCTCTGTCGATTCGTGCGGTATTTCGATGAGGTTTGCATTTGTGTCTTTAGTTTCTGGAATTTTAAACCAACTATCATGTGATGTTTTATGCAAAATGCGTACAGACATCGGTTCACCCCAAAGAAGTGAAAAAGATAATGTAACATTATCGTTCGATTGTACATGTTCACGGAAATGTGTTGAGAAAAAAAATTGCTCAATTTGACCCAGAATACGATTACAGTCTTCTTTTTCATATTCACCCGAACTGGCTTTTGTGTATATCTTTTTCACCGATGTCATGAGCTCTTCGGACGGCATGTCTACTACAAGTTCGCAGTGACAGAATTCACCTGCTGTTAACCAAGTTACGAATTTATTAAATGTGCCACTAAAATATTCCTGTGGTCTGTAAAACGAAACTGCTAACATATTATAAAATACATTTGACTATAAATACTATAATATTGAAATTATATGTATGGGCAATCTATTCTATAAAAACAAAGCAATACAAATTATTGAGTCAATACAATCCCTGCACCATGTTGAACAGACATTACAAGCTTTAATAGATAAATACCAGAAACAAATAGATGAACAAAGAAACAAAGCCAAACAAAATATGAGCTCTAAATCAGAGTCAACAAGACATATAAAAAGACTATTGTTAATTCGTCGACACCAACAACAATTAGAAAACCGCATGCTTTCTCTCTTAAACAAACGATATACACTAGAATCATTAAATGTGACCAAAATGCACTTGAGTGCCATCAAACAAACATCTACAACCTTCAAACATTTCTTGAAAGCACACGATATTGACAAAGTTTGTGATATGCAAGAAACTTTGACAGAAATGATTAGTGATGCGTGTGAAATCAACGATGTGATCTCGTCCACAGATTCAATTGAAGGAATTAACGATGATGAAATCGAAAACGAATATTTAAAAATGGTTGAAGAAATCGGGCATTGGCCATCGCCAAAAAAAACAATTGATCGGACATTGGCCCCCGGCTCCGCCCAAGAAACCAAGATTGTGTTTCCAGACCCACCGTCTAACGTTGTGAAATCTAGAGACAAAATTATTTTGGTATAATATTTTTTGGAATGAAATGCTCCGCCAAAATTTTATGGACTAAACTTTTTAGGGTCTCGTCCAAAGTCGATATTGGGAACACATTCCTAACATATTCTCGTTTTAGCCGAGAACTTTATGGCACTTGCCCCCAATTTTTGAGAATATGTTAGGAATGTGTTCCCAATATCGACTTTGGACGAGACCCTAAAAAGTTTAGTTAGTGATCGCTACTACAAAAATTCTAGTAGGGACGTAGGGACACCAAGAATATTTGCCACATATTTTTTTTTTATATAGACATACAAACATTTTGGAACAACAATCATGTTTCACAATATGACAAAAATGATTGCAGAAAACATAATTGTCAGGGCTTCGTTTTATTATCCGGCATATTCCTCATCGGTATTTGTTTTTGATCAAACCCCATTTTTTGTTAATATTGTCGAAAACGAGACAGCGAGAAAACCGATATTAAATTTATATTCTTCACCAGAGCCCAATGTATACCTTTACGCACCAAACAATGGTATCAGAAAAAGTCTAAACAAGGAAACTTTAATTGGAGCAATCGATGGAAATAAAAAGTGTAAAAATGAAATAGAACATTTGGTTCAATCTTTATTAAAATAAATTTTATATATTATTAAATCAAAAACAATCACTATCACTATTATTATCTAACAAATAATCACTATCACTGCTTTCCTCATCACTTTGACCTGGCAACCATTCTTCACTTTCTTCATCGTCGGTCTCCGCTTCTGAAAAAACATGAATCCAGTCTTCTTTTTGCCAATTATTTTTTTTGGCAACAGAAGCCAATTTTGACCAATTTTCTGGATCTTGACCAATGTTAATACGATCGCATTGGACAAGATCCATTATTTGTGGTAATAATGTTTGAGAGATGGTTACTATTATCGGATTGTTTTCACTGTTAACCAGAACCATCTCACATGTTTTTAATTTTGGAGAAATTCTTTCAAATGCAACAAAATGGAGATTGACGAGCTTTTTCGGAGTGGTACTTCCTACGATACTAGTCAATTCTACACCATTTTTTTGATCAAACACGACATCGAATTCCTTTGCAGAAATGGTACCTTTAATAATATCCATTTTGCGTTTGTTATATTGGTATTGATATACATATAAAAAAAAAACATGTTTAACATATGTGGATTTATATGCATATGTTAAACATTTTATATTTAAGTTAATAATACAAATTAGTAATGATTGCAACCGCTGTTATTGGTTTTTTTCTATTGGTTTGCGCTGCGGTTTCCTCAAGTTTAAGCATGAATTTTCAAAAACTTGCTCAAAACCAAACGAAATATTATGACCCGCGCGAATGCAAACACAAAAGAAAAATAGAACTTATATCGAATGTCTGTTTACGCCCTCTTTTTTTAGTCGCATTAGTACTTAGTGCCACCGCTTCTGTGCTCGATTTTGTGGCCCTAGCTTTTCTGCCGACTTCGGTCGTCGGTGTGTTTTCAACGCTTGCTATTGTCATTAATTTAATAGTGACCAGAGTTGTTTTATTTGAAAAACCGAAAGAAAAAGAATTTTATCCCATTTTCTTTATTTTTTTAGGATGTTTGATTTCAATTATTTCCACATCGGAAAATGTCTCTGAATTGACACCTGCGCAATTATTAGATCGATGGAAATCGGGATTTTTTATCGTGATTAATTGGATAGTGTTTATAACAGTGTCGGTTATTCTTGAGTATTCTAAGTTTTTGCCAAAATGGTTGCAACAGGTTGGTTTTCCCGTAATCGCAGGAGGATTAGGAGCTCAAAATGTATGCATGGGCAAATATATAGCTTTTGCGGTGACGGAAATGATTGAACATTCGAGATTGACTGTGCGGGCAGATAATTTGATTGCTGCCATTTGTTTGTGTGTGGCGTCGATTGTGGTACATGTCGCGTGGTTGAATAAAGGATTGAAAATTTTGAAAGCTTATTACTGCATTTTGATTTACCAGTCAACTTGGTGTTTGTTTACTATACTGTCTGGGATAGTGGTATATGACAACAATAAATTTCTTTCTGCAGAAAAATGGGTGTTTTTCGTTGTTGGTGTAACCACGTCGATTTTCGGTGTGGTGACGTTAGCACAGACTCATGCCGATACGCGAGACTAAAATTTTGTGCACAAAAAAATATTTATTTTATACAAAACTAAGTTTTACAGAATTCATGCTTCTCCCACAATCTGCCATAGAACTACCCTTCATCATTTTGTACAAATCATTTGGGTGCATTGAGGTTGAGACAGACTCGTCTAATATAGCACCCGCTTTCAACGCTGCAATCACGACCTCACTGCAGAAATATCTGGGTGCAAGTCCCAGATAGGTGTATGACATTGGAGATGGCGATATTGGACTCCAGTAGAGGAAGTAGCCCATGTGATTGAACCCGTTGCCTTTTGCGGATTGACAGAAAGACATCATTTCGTTGTACTGGCCCTGACTACAACTCATTGACCTAAAAAACCACTCTTTTCTTGAAAATCGCTTTGTTTCAAGGTGTACGGCACCACCATATACAATACTGCAGGCCAATCCAGCGACAGAATCTTTGCCAGAAGCAGCTCCTGGTGGACAGAACAAAAGCTCGGAGTGGATAAACGGCGCGGAACCGTCCTCATTTGAAGCGAGTGAAGACGCCGCACGATTTAACCAAGATGCTTCTAAAATGTCAGAATCAGACCTTACAAAACACAACATGATTTGGTGAGACATTTACTTTTATATTATTTGAATGATAATTACATCTATTTATATGTCTTTTCTACAATTTACTCTTCTTTAATCTAAAATTCGTCGGAGGCAAAATCTGATTCATCTGATGCGAAATCTTCAGAGTCAGATGCCCATTTTTCCTCCGAGTATGCGGAGTCGCTCGTATTTTCCATTGATGATAGTTCCGCTAACATTGCTGACAATTCTCCTGAAGGGATAGGTGTAGCGATGGGCTTGACTGTTCTCGTTGTAAAGTTTGTTTCTTCAAAATCCAAGTTGTCTGTAGGGTAATAGTAGTTTGACACATTGGTTTTTGACTCGCCTCCCACGATCGTTTCGCCTGTATATTTTAGTTCTAATATATAGGACTTCCCTTCCTTTAATTTTTTTGGCAGATTTGTTTGTGGCAAAACTAGATTTCGCAAAACTTGCTTTTTTCCAACATATCCAACATATGAGAATGTATATGTTGCAGGGATTTCGGGCGTTTTCGTTTTTTTATTTGCTTTTATCTTATCCGTGGCTTTTACGTATGTCAGTTTTTCCGTTGCGTTTAACAGTGTTGTTAAGTTGGCCTTCAAATCATCGACTGTTTTGCTCTTCCATTTTTTAAGTTCTGGTAATGGGTATAGTTGCTTAATTAGCTTCTTTTTTTCATCCCAAACCTCATCTTCATTGTCGTTGTCATCGGTAATCTGGTTCCAGAAATCGTCATCTTTTAATGACGTTCTCATTACAGTGTAAATTTCTTTACTCATTTCCGTATTATAAGCAATAAGCTCTGGTGGTGTCGAGTTTTTTGTTTCACCTCCTTTATTAGTCGATGGGGTTGTGATTGTATCAGGTGGAGCAGGTAGAGGTTTAGCAGGTTTGGTAGATGGGGCAGGTGGAGTTTCTTCCTGTGCTTCCTGTGCTTCCTTCATTTTAGCTTTATTAATCTCAATTTTTTTCTCTTCTTCCTTCTCTTCCTGTACTTCCTGTGCTTCCTCCTCTTTAGGCTGCTGTGCTTCCTCCTCTTTAACTTCCTCTTTAGGCTGCTGTGCTTTCAGATCAAGTGCTGCCTGTGCTTTATCTTCATTCTCTTTCAGCAGTCGTTCCGCTTCCAGCTTCTCTTTAAGCAGTTTCTGATCTTTCTTTCTCTTTTCTTCATTTTGTTGAGTGATTCTGGCTATTTCTTTTTCTGTTGACTGTTGTAAGTCTTTAGCATCTTGAAGTGCTTCCTGATCTTGCTTCTCTTTAAGCAGTCGTTCCGCTTCCTGATCTTGCTTCTCTTTAAGCAGTCGTTCCGCTTCCTGATCTTGCTTCTCTTTAAGCAGCAGTGCCTCTTTATCTTGCTTCTCTTTCAGCAGTCGTTCCGCTTCCTGATCTTGCTTCTCTTTAAGCAGCAGTGCCTCTTTATCTTGCTTCTCTTTCAGCAGTCGTTCTCGTTGTTCCTGTTGTATACGTGCCATGGTCGCTTGGTTTGCCGCTTGGTCCGCTTCCGGAGCAGCAGGTGCTTGTATAGGTGTAACAGGTGTGGTAGGTGCTGTTGTTGATGGTGGTGCTGTTGTTGTAGCTTGTATAGGTGTAACAGGTGTGGTAGGTGCTGTTGTTGATGGTGGTGCTGTTGTTGTATTTTCAACAACTGAAATCTTAAATCCTTTTTTAATATCCAATATCTCTTTTTTTAGTTTGTCAGGACGGAGAAGTATGGCGGGGTATACATCAAGGACCATATCGTCGGAAAGAGGGTTAGAATAGACACCGGGGACTAAAAGTAATGAAGAAACCCGATAACTGAAGACCGAATTGCCAACTTTTGCTTTTGGGGTCAGTTGTCTATCCATTTCCTCTTCAATTTTTTTTTTAGCAGTTTTCATTAATTCGGTATATTCGCCCTCCCCTTTTTTCAACGTATAGTCTCCTTTCCGTGCATCTCTGATAAGATCTTTCATCTGGCGAACAATATCAAGCACATTGGAAACATTATCACTAGTTTTCAATCGTACAAATCCTTCCTTTACAATAATTGTTTTTTTGATTGTCTCCCACACATCTTTTTCCCACACATCTTTAATACCGTTGCCCCGCGGATCTGGACGTGACTCTTCCCGTATCCGTGAAAGAGATGTCCACTGCCACGTACCAGTTAGGGCCGATGTAATTGTTTGTTTATTAAATCCGATCTCAAAAGGTGGCTTTACAGTTGCAGCTGGTGTAGTTCTTGAAGCTTTAATTGGTAATTCTAATAGTTTTAATTGTTTATCAAGATTTTTAATCCTTTTCTCAAGAAATTTGGTCCACAAATTCTGTTCTCGCCAAGTAATTCCCAATATATCATATTTTGATTTGTCCTTGAAACTGTCTATCAATTCTTGGGCCTCTTCTTTTTGTTTTGTAATAAAAACTGTTCGACTATCAGTCATCCTAAATCTTTTAAAAAATCCCGATGCAGTATATATAGTATTGTTTTGTAAAGAACCAATATGAAATATTGCCAATCGCGTCCACCCAATCTTTACCGAGAACAATCCCATACTCGTTTCTCCAAAGCGAACTGTCTCTATTTCGGTTCAATTTTCTTAATTTTAATATTATTTGCCTTTTTTCTCCGCGATACCACACCCGTAATATTTGTAAAACCAACCATCTCTGACATGTTACTCGACCAAGCGGACTCGGTCGACAGTACCAAACTCAACGACGTATATTGGAGAGTCTCTATAAGGCATATAAACGATATGTTAACCCAAGTATGTGAGCATGAAAGTTACATGGTTTTAACAAACAAAAACATCAAGTCCGACAACACCCGCATGAAGGAAAATTACATATATTTCTGTAACCCAATTTCCAATATCCAATCAATGATCAATGCCCGCATAGTCCTGTCCAAATCTGCTAACAACCAAGTCCGATGTAAAGAAACATACGGCACAAAAACCAAAACGGTGATAAGACATTATCCTTTTTCACTCAAATACATCGACGCTAGTTCATTCGCTAACCAACAAACCAAAATAATCCGAACAGGGAAAGAAGCATGTACAATCTTACATGCATTAGATGTGGTAAACAGTGTTTGGGATTGATTAAAAAAAAAACCATTATCTATTTATTGTGATACATATTATCGTAAGACGTATGTATTTTGTAATCTACGTGAGACAAGTAATGTTGTGTCCCCTTTTTGGTAATAGCAACGTAAAAAGCCCCATGACTTGGAACATCTGAGCTTTGTTCAGCAGAAACCCGCAATTCTGCAATTTTATTCCCATGTGAATCTGGATTAGTAGCTATTAACCTTTCTAAAGTTTCCGCCGACAATGCCATACAAGTCGTGTTACTATGTTTACCTGGACGATTAAAATTGACTCGAAGTGTGAGGTCCGCAGATTTTAAAGTTTCAACAATATTCTCTATACTCATTGAAGTTCCATACATTTCTGTAGTTTGATACAACGTCGTACCAGCTGATTTCACCTGTCTTGTCTCATTATAATCAAAAATGTCTTTTCCAGTGTTTCTTAATTGCTGTAAGACAGTAGCCTGTTCCTCTACTCTGTTTTTCTGATAATTATTAGCACCGACTGGTTTTGTAGTCGATTCGATCACAATGTGGTGTGTGGTTGTCGGTACAAGTTGTGGTACGGAAATATTGACCGGTGATGGCGAACGGAAAGCAAGTCTGGACATGGTATAATCAAAAGTTTTGATGATTATATACTGTATTTTTTACATCCGTCAAAACATTAAATCGATGCGACTATATTGTTGTTCCCCCGCCTTCATCTGTAAATCATTGATGGAAACACTTTTGCCACGAATAAAAGTAGTTTTTTTACAGAAATACCCCACTGCAAGCGATAATTCAAATATAAATAGGGATGACAATGGCATTTTCATATTCAGCAGAGTATCTTCTCTCATTCTGTTAATAATAACAATGTAAATAGAAAAAATTGAAAAGAGAAGGAAAAATTGTTTCCAACGACTAAGTGTATTGCGACCACAACATGTTACCGACTTCACCACTTGTTTGGGATATGCGTACAGAGCTAGTCCCGATAAAATAATTAAATGCCACCATAACATTGAGAGGAATATTTTTCTCCATTCTTTGTCGTTTTGATCGTTGACTAAATCATACAACTCTAAAGATAAGTAAGCCCAAAAAGCACCCAGGAAAATATCGTGTAAAAGATATATGGACATCAGAGTACGATAACGAACAATGTCGGGGGTTGTTTTGGCGGCAGCGCATTGTAACAAACTAATTAAGGTTGGGACCATTGAAATAAACCAGAATAAACAGACAATTGTCCAAAATGTGGAAATGATGTCAATGTTTTGGTCGGTGAGTTTGTCGCTGTAATAGTAACTTGATACAAGGGCGCCGCAAGCGAGTAATCCCGTTATAGCCCTTAAAGCAAGTGTGGTGGTTTTGATTATTTTTGGATCCTGTAAACAGTTCATATCACAACACTGTGTTTTTTCCATTGTTGCCAAGCCCTTTTTAATGTCTATGGATGACATATAGGTATCGTAGTCGTATTTTGTGAGAGAAAGTAGTGCAATGAAAATCGATAGATACCACAAGTCGACCTCGGTCATATACCAAAAAATACCACTTGCCATGCTAGATAGCACGAAAATTTCCAACATTGGCTTTATAATTGTTACTAATTTTCATTATTTAAATAGGTATAATTATTACAAATTATGTCACTTCCAGAATGGGCAGAGAAATGGAAAGAAAATTCTGAGATACAAAAATGGCTGGAAATTATGTACACTACTCAACCAACTGCTCAAATTAACGCTCAAATCAAATTGTACAAACACATCACTTTTGGCAATGGAAAAGAGGAGTGTATTGCGGAGTGGTTGAACGATATCAATAATATGCCATATGAATCAGACCCGGAAGCAAATGTTTATCATATCAAACACAGATTGGTTCCTCAAAAACGATGTGAATTGGACTGGGTTTTATCTGATACTTTATCGGAAGATACCATAAAAAAATTAAGCACTAACAATGAGAATATTTTACACGAAAATATCGTCAATTGGTGGTGCTATATGGACCGTTACTTGACAAACCCTTATAGTAATCTAGAAGATTTGAAAAAAATCATTAATTATTACGAAAGTGATACATGGCAAAAATTTTATCAGCTGTATGAGAAAAAAGAGAAAGCAGCCAAAGAAATGAAAGCAGAGGAAGAGCAAAAACTTCCAACAAATTCGTTTAAAGAAGCAGAAAAATTATTCAAAGAAGCAGAAAAATCGTATGAAGAAGAAATAGAAAAAATGAAGGAAACTCTATCCCCAGACGAGGTACTTAATCAGTATAGTGCCCATAAACATTTAAAAGAAAAAATCAACGAATGGAGACAGGACTCGTACCTTAGATTAGGAGAGACTGCCCCCAAATGGACAGGTACAGGTACATTAACTGAAATGAAGGAATTGAAGGATTTTCTTGAAGAATTAAAACCTGAAATCAAAACAAATTTAGATCCATATATCTATCCAACATTAAACAAATGGTATTTAAAAATAAAGCCGACAGATCATTCGTCGGTACACGAGACGATTTTGTCTCAATTCGCCAAGTGGATTTTTGAGATTAGACTTGATCAAATAGACACTGGCGACGAAACAAAAAACCAAAAGATAAAAAGATTTGGTAAAAAAACGAGGCGCGACTCGGTCATCTATCTTATTGATGAAGGGAAGAAATTATTTACGGAAAGAGGTTCAAGTCCAGAATTTTGGACTATATTAAACAAAAATAACATTGAAAATTGGTAAAAATATTACATGTTTTTTTTCTATGGGTTTGCTTCCTCCTCCTCGTCGTCCTCGTCGTTATTAGACTGCTCGTATAAAACCATAGCTTGACTGTACGTCAAGATACCCTTTTCGTAACATATGGCTACACCTCCTGAAGGTTCCCATCCATTGAAAATTAACTGTTGGACCCTATACTCTAACATTGTCTCATTTCTAACTGATACATTGGCCGATACGTTGCGGTCTCCATTCCTCCAATTCCCTTTCACTTCTGTAATGATTTGGTAATTAACAATTGAGGACATTTTGAAATTACATATATACAGTAAGTACTAGAAAATAATTCTTTTTTTTTTAAAACATACTGTTATTACCTATATGTGACAGTGTGATAGTACTATCTAAAAGGTGCAAAGCCAGCATAAATCCGCTCAATGCCCCTGTGAAAAATAAGATTGACAATAAAAGGATCACTCTCATTTCGTTATGACTATTACACATGCACATGAGCATAACTAATACAACGTATGCAGAAATTCCTACTGACGACAGTAGGTTTTCGGCCATAAAAACGTCTTTAAACGTACCATCGGAGAGCACTATACCAAGTACACAACCAATTGCCAGAAAGCAAGCAATTACGAGCCAATAAATTTTAGAAATAAAGGACGATAATTCCCTCAGTTTCATGAGTTCATATATATTGTTTTTTTTCCCTTTACAAGCTTCAATATCGTCAAGTAAAGAATCATCGTCATTTTTTGCAGTATTAGCGCGGCGAGACATTTTGTATATTAGTGTACCTGCTTATATAGGAATACTAATTGAGGAGTAAGAGGATTCTTATTTGGCGGAGCCGAGGGCCAAGGCCCGATTTTTACTGAGCTTACTTTTTCTTATCTGCAATTTTTTTCTTATCTGCAATTAGTGCAGCGTGTTGCTTTTCTTGCAAATCATGCTGGCGCTCCAGTAAAGGTTTTAATTCTGGAGTTTCTTCGTGTGGCAAGCTATGAGCTGCACAGCTATGTTCTACCAGCGTTTTCCACGGAATAATCCCGTTTTCGTAATGAGTGTATAATTCCGAAGAGTCGGCAAACGGTGAAACAGGAAAAGTGATCTCAACCTGTAGTTTCTTTTTCAACGAATAAACTTGGGCAACCGTATTTCTATCTTTCTTCCTCTTCCTTTTCCCCAAAGCTTTTAAGACTTTGGCCGACTCTTCCTCAGCGTATATGATCGAATACATGTGTTGACAGGCGGATTGAATAGCGTGTTTCCACGACATAATTGTTTTCTGAAATATATCATGAGAGCCCTCGGAGTCGTTTTTGTGTGGGGTATCACTCATAAAAAGGGCTCGTGGCACACCAAACATCCCACATATAATGTCTTCTTGCATTTTAAGCTGTGGTACCAAGTCTGTCCGACCTATCTGATGTGGTAAATTAACCAATTTTTGTCCTAATGGTAAAGTCACCACATTTTCTAAAACATTTCCACCAGTGGAAATGCCTTCTCTTCCACCAAAAAAATTATCATACATTTGTTGTTGATGTGCTAATTGTTCAACGTTTGTACGATTTCTTTTAAATTTATTCTGCTCACTATCGTCTTGCATATCCCCATCTGCGTAGTAATCGTATTGAATACCTTCAATATTGTCGGACTTGACATCAACAGATTCTGTCATAATAACAGGGTTAGAACGTTTTTGTTCCATTGCTATCGAAGTGCCCATTAAAGCGTGCGTGTAACGAACCGTTGGTAGTAGATTACATACAATAGAGCAACTGCGGCCAGCGGATGTTGGAGAATATCCAAAGCTGTCAAGTACAGTCGTGTCGGGAACTTCATTATTTTCGCCATCGAGTACAAAATATTCTCGTAATCCCATATTATATTTTAAATAAACGTAGACTGCATTTGCTTCAAGTACAATTGGAAAGCGAAGACCGTCATCCATTGTCACTATACGCACGACTGCAATTCCTTGGGACAGGATGGCATCCAGCAAATCTTTGCAAAACGGCAGCCAATAATCGTTCATGATTTCCTGCATGTGTGCGTCGCATTTCCCCTGTTTGCTACCAAAAGTAATTCCGTTACTGAACAATTGTTGTTGTATGATGTTGCGACATGTATTAATGGTTGGAGTTTTGCGTAGGAACAATGCGCCGTTTGAAAAATCATTTCTATTTAAAATAACAGCGTTTTCCATTTTAAATAAAACAAACGATCTTTATATAGTTATTATTTAACATGGTTATTAATCAATAATGAAGGCTAACTAAAAAATAATATGTATCACATATTATTTTTATAATTACCATAGTTATTATAAAGTATAAACCTCTGAGCCATAGGCAAAAATGTCTAAGAAACGACCTAGACCAGATGATATCGGACCAACACAAATAATGTTCCGAAGAAAAGAAATTTTCCCACACGGTTTTAAAAGGTCAAGAGAAGAAGAGTTGGAGGATGTTTCAAACCCGCGAGCCAAAAGAATGCGGATCCAATCCTTAAAAAGGGGAGGCGATTCGATCGAGGCAACTCTCAGTAAAAGAATGCGATACTCAAAACCAAGTGTTGAACAAACAATTGCATATCTATTACCACATATTCAAGAGTTAAGATCACTTTA
>Ga0209502_10002625_pt1 | contig 14797 bp, 12 predicted proteins | sample ArcticOcean_MG_C_10_FD_187442 | JGI IMG/M metagenome (GOLD analysis project Ga0209502, IMG submission 187442) | Marine microbial communities from western Arctic Ocean - ArcticOcean_MG_CB11_90 (SPAdes) (version 2) | ecosystem: Environmental > Aquatic > Marine > Oceanic | place: Arctic Ocean...
ATGGGCGCAGACGAAATCGACTGGGTAGCACTTGATCTTCCCGAGCCGATCCCGCCACGCCTTTGAGACGCTAGGGGGTTACACAGTTTGCGTCGGTGGCAACAAAATCTGTGTCGTACACCCCAACACACGCGACACCGCCACCTGCGACGACTGGTCCGCCGAGCATGGTGTCAGCCACCTGCGCCGACGACGTACCTGAGTTGCGAATGCTGTTGGTGCTGCCGGTGATCGACGAGTTCCGAATCGACGGCGACGACGAAATCACCGGCGCCGACGAATCAGAGTTGTACACGCCGAAGGCCGTAGAGAGGCCGTTGTCGGCGATTTTCTCACCGGTGGCGGTCACATTGTTCATCGACGGCGACGACGAAATGTTGTACACGCCGTAGTTGCCTATGCCGCCGGTGGCGGTGGCGGTCACATTGTTCATCGACGGCGACGACGAACCAAAGTTGTAGACGCCGGCGCCTGTTGTGCCGCCGGTGGCGGTGGCGGTCACATTGTTCATCGACGGCGACGACGAAGTGTTGTTCACGCCGTAGTTGCCGGTGCTGCCGGTGGCGGTGGCGGTCACGTGAAGCATCGAGAACGATCCGTCGGCCACACCATTCGTGTACACGCCGAAGGCTAAAAAGCCGCCGCCGGTGTTGTTGATGGTGAGGTGGCGGATCTCAGCGGTAATTGTGGTGGCTGAAATGACCGCAGCGTTGCCGGTGATGCAGGCGCAGTTGATGGTGGTGGTGTTTTGTCCGGAGCCTTCAACATCAACATAAGTTTTCAACACGACCGGTTCGGTTTCGGTGTAGATGCCGGGTGCGATTTTGATCACATACGGCTTGTCGACTGCTGCGTCGGGAATTGCTGCCAACGCTAGCGACAGCGACGGATGGTCGCCGGTGCTGTCGACAGCAACCCAGATCACACGCGCTGGAGACACAGCATTCACACCGTTGGCACCTGCGGTTCCTTGGGCACCGTTGGTTCCGTTGGTTCCGTCGGTTCCGTTGGTTCCGTTGGCACCTGCGGTTCCTGCGGCACCTGCGGGTCCTGCGGGTCCACCTGCGGGTCCTGCGGGTCCTGCGGGTCCTGCGGTTCCTTGGGCACCTGCGGTTCCTTGGGCACCTGCAGGTGCCCAAGGTGCGGATGCCACCGGGCTGGTCCAGGGTAAAGTATGCTTTGCGGGCGGCATTGCAGGCACCATCCAAACATACTTTGATGCAGCGAGCGGCTCGCTTGCTCTCAGGTGCTCCCGCCCCGGATACGTCAGCACACTTGCCGGCAACGCCGGCATCTCCGGAGCAATCAACGCCACCGGTACTGCTGCCAGCTTCCACACCCTGCACGGGGTGGCTGTTGATACTGCCGGCAACGTCTACGTCGCCGACAGCGAAAATCACCTGATACGAAAGATCAGCCCGGCCGGGGACGTCAGCACACTTGCCGGCAGCGGCGCCAACGGAGCAAACAACGCCACCGGTACTGCTGCCACCTTCAAGTTCCCGACCGGGGTGGCTGTTGATACTGCCGGCAACGTCTACGTCGCCGACCGCAGCAATCACCTGATACGAAAGATCACACCGACCGGGGTCGTCAGCACACTTGCCGGCCTCGCCAACATCTCCGGAGCAAACGACGCCAACGGTACTGCTGCCACCTTCAACTTCCCGTCCGGGGTGGCTGTTGATACTGCCGGCAACGTCTACGTCGCCGACCTCAGCAATCGCCTGATACGAAAGATCACACCGACCGGGACCGTCAGCACACTTGCCGGCAACGCCGGCACCACCGGAGCAATCAACGCCACCGGTACTAATGCCACCTTCGACAACCCGTTCGGGGTGGCTGTTGATACTGCCGGCAACGTCTACGTCGCCGACAGCAGCAATCACCTGATACGAAAGATCACACCGGCCGGGGTCGTCACCACACTTGCCGGCACCGTTGGCGTCTTCGGGTCGGCCGACGGCAACGGTACTAATGCCACCTTCAACCTCCCGTCCGGGGTGGCTGTTGATACTGCCGGCAACGTCTACGTCGCCGACAGCTCCAATCAACTGATACGAAAGATCAGCCCGGCCGGGGACGTCACCACACTTGCCGGCACCGCCAACACCACCGGAGCAATCAACGCCACCGGTACTAATGCCACCTTCGACAACCCGTTAGGGGTGGCTGTTAATACTGACGACAACGTCTACGTCGCCGACGGCTTGAATCATTTGATACGAAAGATCAACTGACCGCACGCCTGATCAGATTACTTCGACGAACTCGCCGAAGCAATCTGATCGCACATCATGGACACCGAACACCTGGGAAAGCTGAACCAACAGCATTGCCAACAACGAAACGACATCAGCAAAGGTTGCTGACACCACACTCCATGGCGGCGTGACCGATGGCGGGTTGACCTGTGTTGGGGTGCACACCACAGCTTTTGTTGCCCTCAGCACCCTCTGAGGCTGACCCGCGCTGAGCGAGACCCCCGGCAGGCATCGGAGGGAGATGGATGTTCTGCGGGGTGCTTCGTGAGGCGTGTCGTGTTTTGCGTCAGGCAGGGGCCCCCTCGCCCCGGCGTGAGCGGGGAGCGTGCTTGTCATGCGGCTTTTTCCGTTTCGGTGGCTCGCGCCTTTCGAGCGGCGATTCGGGCGGTAGCTGTAAGACCGCCGCGAATTCCGTAGTCGAGTTCCTCTTCGACCAACTCACGCCGGTCAGGTTGGCGGTCAGATTGATCGTCGTTCCGCGATCGGCGGTGGAGAATTTAATCACCATTATTCAGGGTGCTTGACGTAGGGTGGCGAGCATCAACGCAGAGTGGTGAAATGCCATTGGTTAGCGAACCAGTGGCCCAAAAATTTCGAGCACAAGCGATTTACGGGTAATCCGGTCGAGTTCAAGCTGAGGAGTTTTTGATGGCAAAAAGAGGTCCCAAAGGCCCACTAACTGAAGATCACAAGGCTGCGCTCGCCTTGGGCCGTGAAGAGAGTCGCACTGTTCGTGCATATCTCGATGGTTTACGAGCGCACCGACCTCGTCGAGGCCCTAAGCGTTCACCTGAGTCCATCCAGAAACGGCTCCGAGCGATAGAGAGCGAACTTCTGGATGCTGATCCGATTAAAGAACTTCGCTTAATACAAGAGCGACGAGACCTCGCTGCAGCGCTTGAGTCGCTTACCGAGCAACCCGATCTCGGTGAATCAGAAGCGGCGTTCATCAAGGTTGCCGCCTCCTACGGGAGCCGCAATGGGATCTCTTATGGTGCTTGGCGCGAGGTCGGCGTCGGGGCATCAGTTCTTTCCCAAGCAGGCATCTCGCGCTCCTCCTGAGCCCCTTTTAGGGTGCGTCGCAGGGCGGACATGAGCGGGCCTGCTCTGTCTCGTTTGCCTTGCGTCCGAGGTGCAACTTCGAAGTGGAATAGCCATAAAAAGTCTCACGGAGCGAAATGGGCATCGAAGCTGCTGTGCTTGACCGCTCGAAGATTGCCAAGTAACCGCTTGCAAACCATCGTGCCGTGATTACCTGCGGGATTACATTGGGGCGATTTTGCCGTGGGTGCGTTCGTAACGGAATGTCGTCAACAGTTCGTCGAGCGAAAGCAACGGTGTACCAAGCCGCTCCGACGTTGCAATTGCAGACACCGACGTGTCGAAGGGGATTCGTTGGCCAGCAAACGCTTCCGCAGGCGCTGGACCGAAACGCAGGAGCGACCGGTCCAGCCCGAATACGTCGACCGCCGCATCAGCCAACTCTCGGCGGGTCGTCGATGTCGATCCACAGCAGTGGAAGATGCCGACGTGGCCGCCAGCCACGATGTGGCGAATCACCTCACCGCACATCGCGCCGAGGGACGGTGAAGCCACACCGTTGATGTTGTCACCCTCCCAGACAACAAACGGCACGCCTTGCTCGAGGGAATCGACGAGCGATGCAACGAAGTATCCGAAGCCAGGGTCCTGTGCCCGCAGCGTCGTCGGCCGCGCCCAATGCGTGCCGTTGACACCCATCACCCGGGCAACTGCGCCGCCACGCTCAAGCGTCACGATCTCGGAGGCTGCCTTCAAAAACCCATAGAGATTGATCGGGTTCGGGGGAGTGTCTTCAGTCGCTCCGCCCTGGGTCCCGTCAAACACCCAGTCGGTGGAGACAAGACAGAACGGCACGCCGATCGAAGCCGCGGCATCGGCGTAGTTCCGGGTGGCCTCGACGTAGGCGTTCCAGGCAGCCTGGCGGTCGGCGTGCATTCGTTCCCAGTCGTTGAGGATCGCGCAATGGATCACAGCGTCAGGGCGCGCCGCTCCGACGTGTTCGAGCACAGCGGAGCGGTCGGTCATATCGATTCGGGTGTCGATGACGGTGTCGCCATGGCGATCAATCAGAACTTTCACGATGTTCGAGCCGACGAAGCCGGTCGCTCCAGTGAGCAGTGTGCGCATCCGACCGAATCTAGACGGACGCCTCGGCGAACAAGATCCTTAAGAAATTCTCTTAGTGCGACGATTGATATGTAGGGACTCGAATCTGTGGCGCTGGTAGCTCGCGGCTTTCGTGGCCGTCGCGCAGTACTACTTCGTCCCTGCAGTCGGTGCGGCTCCCAACGGAACTGTCTACTCGGCGCTCGGAGCGACGGCGGTCGTCGCGATGGTCGTTGGCATCGCAATCCACCGACCACGCCACGCCACACCATTGCGTGGGCGTTCGCGGCAATCAGCCTTGCGCTGTTTCTTGCGGGCGACTATGTCTACGCCGACCTGGCAGCCAGCCAGGCGTTCGTGCCGTTCCCCTCTGTTGCTGATTGGCTGTTCCTTGCGATGTATCCGGTATTGGCCCTCGGGATTGCCATCATCGTGAGCCGGCTTGCTCCACACCGCAGCTGGAAAGTGGTGGGCTTGGGCGTCGCTGTCGCGCTAACGGCGGCAGGTGCCTTGTATTTCCTCTATATGGGTGAGTACATCGCCGAACCAATTTTTGACACCAAGATGCGGGCCGCAGCGGTGGCCTATCCCGTTCTTGATGCGGTGATGTTCGGAGTGGCGGCATCGCTACTCGTCATTGCACGTCGGCAGTCGCCGAGCCTCGTCATGGTGGCGCTTGGGTTGGTCTCCATGGTTGTCGGCAATGTCATCTACAACGTGCAATCAATCGACGGCTCATTCGGCTCGGGGGGTCTTGCCGACTTCCCCGCAATGTCGGAAGCGGACCGTTCGTCGATCGAGCCCAGCACCCAAGTTTGATCGAACCTGGTGCAGGATCATGCAGGCCGTCCGCGATCGCCTCGGTGCCATGATGGATCGTCAACCTGTTCGACTGTTTGAGACGATGGGCATCGGAAGCTCTGGCGACAAGTTGAATGAGCACGGCGAAGTCGCCGACCCAGTAACCATCACCGACTTTGTTGACTTCGTCGCTCGTTTCGCCGAACACTGCGCAACGCCCGGTGACTGAAAGGTGACAAGATGCGATGATGGGTTGAGTCGGGCGTCGTCGGTGCTCTCTGCGCCCGGCCAGGTCATCGCGAACGCCATTTTCGACACGTTCGCAGCGGTCACGCCCGACGGCACAACCTTCGATGCCGCTGCCGTCCAAGCTGGCTTCCAAGCACAGTTCGACAATCCGCTGATCGACTTTGGTCTTCGACCGTTCTATCCAACCGAGAATGCCACGGAGGTGATTGACGAGTTCACCATTCAGTACAACCTGCTCGATCCGAATGCCCAGTTTCCGGCGACGCTCAGCACGCAGGGCGGGTACATCGCATCACCCATGTGGCTCGCTGCGGCGCTGGTCGACCCGACGCTCAACCAGGCTCCTGTTGGCACTGGTCCATTCAAAATCGAGAGCCGCACGCTCGACTCGGTCACCCGCGTCGTACGCAACGACGAATGGTGGGGCGGCGATGTGAACCTCGACGCGATGGAGTTCCTTCCGATCTCCGATCCTGACACCCGCACCGACCTCTTGAACAACGGCGATCTCCAGGCCAGCCAGATGTTCACACCGGACGGTCCCTTCTGTGCCCCCGATGTCGTTCAGGCAGGAGATGACCCAGCCGCAGCAGCACCGCTTGTGGCCGATTACCGTGCCGTCGATCCGTCGCTCGATCTGCTCTTCCTGATCTGCCGAACCATCGACGTCATCTCGCTGAACTTCGCTCGCTACTGCACCGACGAACGCGATGCCCTTATCGCCGAAGCGCAGGCGACGACCAACGACGGACGACGTGCTGAACTTTGGCAGGAGATCGCACGACAGATAAACGATGCTGCCACTTACGTGTTCCTCGACCACACAGCATGGAACAACGCATTCCGGGCCGAGGTGAAGGGCGTCTGTGATCGGACATCTCCCGATGCCACGCCGCTGCGGTGTTCGATCACCGGTGCGACGTGGTTTGATTCGGTCTGGCTCGACCAGGGCTGATTGCGACCTGGCCACTCCGGCTCTGTCGGTAGAGCACAAACGGTGAAGACTGGCGTCGTGGCAACCACCGACTCCGAGATTCTGATTGAGCGCTCCGGCGCCGTCACGACCATCACCTTGCATCGACCCGACGCACTCAACGCGCTGACGCCCTCAATGCTCGTCTCGCTCGACAATGCGGTCGGTGCAGCAATTGATGACCCGACCCAACGAGTTGTTGTACTCACCGGCACTGGGCGAGCCTTCAGTGCAGGCGTCGACCTGAAGGCTCTCGGCGACCGTGCACTGGTGAACGGCGTGGTCGGAGACATCCTCGATGTGCCTGCTCGGGCACTCACCGACAAGCTGGCCAACGGGTCGATTGTGTCGATCGCGAAAGTAAACGGTTTCTGCTTCACTGGAGCGCTTGAGATCGCCTTGGCATGCGACATCATGGTCGTGGCTGATGAAGCAACGTTGGCCGATACACACGCCAAGTTCGGGTTGCGGCCGACCTGGGGGATGAGCCAGCGACTCCCCGCAGCGGTGGGTATGACGAAGGCGCGAGAGCTGTCGCTGACGGCGCGCAACGTACGCGGGCTTGAGGCCGCCGTAATCGGGCTCGCCGCTCGGTCAGTTCCTCGGGAAGAACTCGACGCCACCGTCAACGAACTTGTCGAGTTGATCGCTGCCAATAGCAGCGGTTCGCTCGCGGCATACAAGGACCTCTTTCAAGTCGCCGAGCAAGAGGGACTGACCGATGGCCTGGCGTATGAGGCGTCGACCGACTACCCCATCGATGACACCGAAGAGCGCCTCGCGGCGTTCCGGTAGAGCTGGAACACACTATGGATTTTGGCATCTGCATCGCTTCCCGCCCGTCGGACATCGACGATGTCGTCGCTGCCGAACGCCTCGGCTTTACACACGCCTGGCTCGCCGACAGCCAGATGATCTGGAGTGACGTGTACGCGCTCCTTGCGCTCGCCGCCGATCGGACGTCGACGATCAACATTGGCACGGGCGTCGCAGTCGCAGGAACGCGCATCGCGCCGGTCACCGCAGCAGCGATCGGCACGATCAATGAGCTGGCGCCAGGTCGGACGTTCTGCGGGATCGGCACCGGCAACACCGCAATGCGAATCATGGGCCACAAACCCCAACGCATTGCCGAGTTTGACGAGTACCTCCGCATTTTGACTGCGCTGCTGCGTGGCGACGAAGTCGACTACACGTTCAACGGTCATACTGCGCCGATCCGTCACCAGATGCCGGAGTATGGATTCGTACGGCACGATCCGGTGCCGCCGGTCTACGTGTCTGCGTTCGGGCCGAAGGCGCTCGGTCTGGCGGCGAAGTATGGCAACGGCCTCATCACATCAGTACCGCCCGACCCGGTGGCGGTGCGCGGGATCCGTGCCGCGATCAACGCAGGTCGGCAACAGCACGGACTCTCCACCGACCGACACGCGTTTCCCATCGCGACACTCACGACGATCGCGGTGCTCGAACCCGGTGAGGCGATCGACTCGGATCGGGTGAAGGAACAGGTCGGAGCGTTCGCCATTGCGGCGCTGCACTACAGCTACGAGCAACTCACCCAGTTCGGGCGACGCCCACCGGCGCACCTCATGCCGATGTGGGACGACTACGTCGCTGCGGTTGAGGCTGTTCCGCAAGAGCGCCGCCACCTGCGGACGCATCTCGGTCACAACTGTTGGGTGATCCCTGAAGAAGAACGCTTTGTCACGAAGGAATTGATTGAACGGGCCTGCTTGGTCGGAACGCCAGACGACTTGCGAGCCCGGATCGCAGATCTCGATGCCTCCGGTCTCGATCAGATCGTCATCCTTCCGCCGCTGGCAGCAAAGAACGATGTCGCTGCCGATGTCGCACGAGAGTTGATCGGCCAGGTCTGATGAGACCGGCGACCTCGCTCCGGCTGCGGCGGCGCTCCACGACTTCTCTAACGTCCTATGCAACACAACGCATGCCCTCGCGGCATCTGAAGGAGACGACCTATGTCTGACGCACTGATCATCGACGCCTGCCGCACGCCCCGTGGCGTTGGCAAGCAGGGCAAAGGCGCGCTGGCGCACCTGCACCCGCAACACCTCGCCCGCACGGTCCTTGAAGCGATCCGTGATCGCAACAACCTCGACACCGCCGACGTCGACGACATCATCTGGGGCACGAGCTCACAGGTGCAGGAGCAGAGCGGCGACCTCGGGCGCATGGCTGCTCTCGATGCCGGCTACGACATCAGAGCAAGCGGCGCGACCCTCGACCGTTTCTGCGGTTCCGGCATCACCACCACGAACTATGCATCGCACGCCGTCATGGCGGGGATGGAAGACGTCGTGATCGCTGGTGGCACCGAGATGATGTCGCTCCCCAAGAAGGGCTTGATGGCGATGGGCGCGAACAACATGCACCTGCAGGAGCTGCACCCGCAGTCGCACCAGGGTGTGTGTGCTGATGCAATCGCCACGCTCGAAGGCATCTCACGCGAGGCACTCGACGCGCACGCCGCTGACTCACAACGCAAGGCGGAGATCGCCATCCAAGAAGGCCGCTTCGACAAGTCGCTGATCCCGGTGCTCAACCTCGACGGCACCCTTGCCCTCGAGCGCGAAGAGTTCCCGCGGCCTGGCACCACGGCCGAGTCGCTCGCCAAGCTGGCAGCGAGCTTCCCGGCGATTGCCGACTACCGCCACACTGAAGATTCAAAGACCTTCCGCGAGCTGATCAATCAGAAGTTCCCTGACCTCGACATCAACCACGTGCACCACGCTGGCAACTCGTCAGGCGTCGTCGACGGCGCAGCAGCGATTCTGATCACCAGCGAGAACTACGCCAGGACCCACGGCCTGAAGGCACGAGCCCGCGTCGTGGCCACGGCCAACATGGGTGACGATCCCACGCTGATGTTGAACGCCCCGGTCCCTGCAGCGCTGAAGGTTTTGCAGAAGGCTGGCATGACCAAGGATGACATCGACATCTGGGAGATTAACGAAGCGTTCGCTGTCGTGTCCGAGAAGTTCCAGCGCGATCTTGATCTCGACCGGAGCAAGGTCAATGTCAACGGTGGCGCTATGGCGCTTGGTCACCCAATCGGGGCGACCGGAGCGATTCTGATCGGCACGGTGCTCGATGAGCTTGAGCGTCAAGACAAGCAGTTCGGCTTGATCACGATGTGCGCAGCCGGCGGTATGGCTCCGGCGATCATCATCGAAAGGGTCTGAGCCTCACCACTTGTCGTTGCGCTGGCCGACCCGCTCGAACTGTTCGCCGAGGAGCACGCCCAGCTTGCGGGTTTCGCCCTCGCCGAGAACGATGCCGGGGCGGCCGTGTGCGAAGCGATAGTTGCAGATAACCGCCACGTCGCCGCGCTCCCAGTCGAGTTTGGTGCCGAACTCGTCGTACACATCGATGAACTGCTGCAACTCGTTGCGAGTGAACTCGCTGTCGTCACCGTATGTCATGTGGAGCGGACGATCCCTAAACGGGAGGTGCTGGACGAGCGGCCACGTGTCGAACCACAGGCCATGGTCGGCGAGGCTGGCGTACAACATGTTCCGGTCGAGTGCCGCGAAGTACTCGAAGGCCGGGTTGTAGTAGCGGGTTTGCATCAGGCGATTCTCACCCCACTCGACGATCAAGCCGAGCACTTCGGCCTTGGCCTGGGCAACTGCGGGGTCTTCGGTTCCAAATGACTTCTGCCAATGGTTGTAGACGCCATAGCCGACCTCGCCGATAAAATTTTCGGCGTCGGTGAGGCTGCGGTGGTAGCAGACGCCAAGGTCTTTGAGCTTCTGGCCAAGGGGCGTGGCAAGTATGGCGTCGGTCGACGCAACGCCGTCGCTGACAAACGTTGCGCCGGTGTCAGAGAGCGGGTCAAGGCACAGGAAACTAATGAGTGACGTGCTTTTGCCGAGGTATGCCATCTCGTGGTGATAGGGGAGGCGGGCGACGAGCGGGGCGCCGATCTCATAGACGTTGCCCTCCATCCTGTTGCGGGGGTTGGCTCCGCCCTCGTAGGTCATGTCTTGACGAACAATTATCTGTGCGAACTCTCGCATGCGGGTCGGGTTGGTCAGACCGGTGTTGCGAAGCACGACCAAACCGACATCATCGTAGGTGCGCTGCATCAGCTGGGCGAGCTCGCTGTCGGGCTGGAGGTCGGCATCGCTCATGTCGAACGGCGAACAGTCGACTTCGTAGTCAGCCGGCGCGTGGAACGAGGTGCCCGTCCAAAAACGTTGCGGTAACTGGTCGCTGAGCGGAGCCAGATTGGTGTGTTCCAACAGTGTCATCGCAGGACTCAATTCTTCTTCACGATGTATTCACGACAAGATTGGTCGGGATTCTAACCAGGCAGCGTGAACTCCACGCAACATGCAAGAAACAATGTGTTGTCGAATGACAAAAGCCGCGGTTCAGCTCGGTTGGATCACGGGTCTTGCGTCAGCCAGAGTTGCGGATACCCGTGGCGATGGCGTTGATGGTGAGCTGGATGCCCCGCTGCACGAGTTCGTTATCGTCGCCGTCACGGAAACGCCGGAGCAGGTCGACCTGCATCACGTGCAACGGATCGAGGTACGGGTAACGGTTCCGGAGGCTGCGGGCGAGTAGAGGGTTGTCAGCGAGCGGATCAGGTGAGCCGGTGATCCGCTCGTGCCAGCGGCGAGTCAACGTGTGCTCGACTTCAATGGCCCCGAAGATGTCGTTACGCGTCGCATCATCTTCGACGAGAACATCCGCGTAGCGGCGGCCGATGTCGATGTCGGCCTTGGCGAGCACCATGCCCATGTTGTTGACAATCGCTGTGAAGAACGGCCAGTCGGCGTACATCTGGACGAAGCGGTTGGCGGCATCTGGATCGTTCTGTGCAACCGACTCGAATGCAGAGCCCGCACCAAACCACGCCGGGATCATGAGCCGGCACTGCGTCCAGCCAAACACCCACGGAATGGCGCGGAGATCTTCGATGGCCAGCGACTTCTTGCGTGATGCGGGGCGGCTGCCAACATTGAGCATGGCGATTTCGTTGGTCGGCGTGATGGACCGGAAGAAGTCGACGAAGCGATCGTCGCCATAGACGAGTGAGCGGTAAGCGCCGAAGGCGGTGTCAGCGAGTTGCTGCATCGTTGTGGTGAAGGCGCTATTTGGCGCGCCCAACTGTTCAGCGTCGAGGCACGACGACTCGATAGTGGCCGACAGCAACGTCTCGAGGTTGCGGCGGGCGAGGGCCGGAGTGGAGTACTTGGCAGCGACCATCTCGCCCTGTTCCGTGAGTCGGATTGCACGATCGACGGAGCCGGCCGGTTGGGCGAGAATTGCTTGGTACGCAGGCCCGCCGCCGCGGCCAACCGTGCCACCGCGGCCGTGGAACAGACGGAGTCGGATACCGGCATCGTCGGCGGCTTCGACGAGCGCTGCCTGTGCGGCGAAAAGGTTCCACTGCGACGACATGTAGCCGCCGTCCTTGTTCGAATCGGAATAGCCGATCATCACCTCTTGCCGGTCCCCGCGGGATCCAACGAGTTGACTGTAGACCGGGTTGGCAAGCATGGCAGTCAACGTCTCGGCCGAGTTTGCGAGGTCGTCGATGGTCTCGAAGAGCGGCACGATGTCGAGCTGCGCACTGGCTGGACGGGTGCCCGTGCTTGATTCTGATGCGGGTTCGACGAGGCCGACTTCCTTGAGAAGCACAGCTACTTCGAGCACATCGCTGACGGTCTCAGCCATCGAGATCACATAGTGCGGAATCGCCCGCTTGCCGACACGTGCGACGGAGCGGGCAGCTTCGTCGAGTACATCGAGTTCGCCGACGGTCTGCTCGTTGTACACGGCGTTCGGGTGACGCAGCAGGCGGGGCGAGGCGAGTTCAGTCGTGAGCAACTTGACGCGTTCGGTTTCGTCAAGTGCAAGGTAATTGGCATTCACGTTGGCCTTCGTCAACAGGTCTGCAACCACGACTTCGTGGACTGCGGAGTTCTGACGCATGTCGAGGCCGCAGAGGTGTGCACCAAAGATGGCAACGGCGCGGCGCGCAGGCTCGACCAGTGCGTCGGCGAGGTCGCCTGCGCCATGTGACCGTAGGGATTCTTCGACCACGCCGAGGTCAGTCTGCAGCTCTTCGATTGTCATGTAAGCAGGGCGGCGGACATCGGGAATCGGGCCGGGGACATCGTCGATGTCTGGGTCGATCGCAGCGGTAGCAAACGCGTGGAGGCGTGCGTGCATGCCGCGCAGCGCTCGCCGGTACGGCTCGTCAGCGCGGAACGCAGAGTCATCGCCGGACGCATCGGCGAGGGCGAGGAGCTCGTCAGTCGGCGTGATGAGGCGAGCCGACAATGACAGGTCACGGCTCAACCGGTACACGGTCGACAGATGGCGCTCAAGCGCTACGTGAGTCTGGCGCCCGACGGCGAGCCGCATGACGTCGGCGGTGACGAAGGGGTTGCCATCGCGGTCGCCGCCGATCCATGACCCCATGCTGATTGCCGTGGATGCGTCGACGTTGGCTGCACCGAAGCGGGCAGCGGCGACCGCTTCCAGGTCGCTGGCGAGAGCGGGAACCGTCTCGAACAGGCTTGCAGGGTAGTAGCGAAGTGCTTCGTTGATCTCGTCGCGGACACGCAGCTTGGAGAGGCGCAAGATTGCCGTCTGCCAGAGCATGAGGATGTTGGTGCGCAGCGCTCTGTCGATGTCTTCGGTCGCTGGATCGTCAGCGTCGTGGCGGCTGCGCTCGTCGAGGAGTTCGGCGACGACACGGAGCACGTCAAGGATTGTCTGGCGTCGGACCTCGGTGGGGTGTGCGGTGATGACTGGGGAGACTTGTAACTCGCCGAGAACTTCGGCAATGCGGGCGTCGGAGACATCAGGCCGAGCGAGCCGCTCGAACGTGGCATCGAGGCTGCCGGGCTGGGGGCTACTGCGCGCCGCCCGGTGGTACCGGCGACGCCGTTCGACGTGGACGTCTTCTGCGGTGTTGGCGAGCAGCGAGAGCCAATCGAATGCTCGGATCACGTCGAGCTGCTCTTCGATTGGTTGACCGCTGAGCGCATTACGAAGGGATTCGACGGCACTGTGGCCTTCCCGTCGGCCGTTGACGGCAAGCTGTCGAACGGACTCGATTCGCTCGAAAGTTTTCTCACCGGCATGCCCGTGGACGATCTCGCCGAGCAAGTGGCCCAGGAGACGGATGTCGTTGCTCAGTTCGTCGCTACTGGACACATCGAGGTCGCTGGGGATTGATGAGTCGATGGGCGTTGTCTCGGACACGAAGATCAGTCAAGCACGCAGGGCGGTTCAGCGCTGGAGGCGAAGCGACTTGTTCGAAACTGTTGAACCTGAATGCGCTGTGGAGGGTCAGCGGAGCACGGACGCAAGTGCGACTGCAGTGAACGAGCGGCTCGAGAGCAACGGAGAGCGACGCACACCACAAACGTATCAACGACGGGTCGCCCATATCCCGCGTGGCATCGGCGAGACTGCGCTCATGCGTGTCGTCTTCGCCACCGCCGAACTTTCCCCGGTCGCCTCCGTCGGTGGGCTCGCGGCAGCCGCCGCTGGCCTCAGTGCTGAACTCCGTCGGCTGGGTGTCGAGGTCGATCTCGTGATGCCCGACTATGGCGACATCACCCTGATCGATGAAACCGTCACAACCCTTGATGTGCCGAGCTGGGTGGGTGCAGCGTCGGTGCGCACTGGACGTCACGCCGCGGTCGGGCCCCTGCACCTGATCAGCGTGCCCGGCATGGCTCGTCCGCATCCGTATCTCGACGCCGAGGGCCGCGGCTGGGCCGACAACGACGAACGGTTCTTCAAGTTTTCAAGGGCGATCGCAGCGTTTGTCGAAGCCGACCCGCCCGACATCCTCCACCTCAACGACTGGCACACGGGGGCCGCCTTGGCCGCCATCGAATCGCCGCCGCGAACCGTCGTGTCGATTCACAACCTTGCTTACCAAGGGGTTGCCGGGCCCGAATGGCTCGACCTGATCGGTCCAAAGGCCAAACATTACGAATGGTGGGGCGATACGAACCCACTTTCTGGGGCGCTCGCACTTGCTGACCGCATCGTTGCGGTGTCACCGCACTACGTCACCGAGATCACGACACCCGAGGGTGGGTTTGGGCTCGATGCCGCACTCCGTGCCCGTGGCGATGCCCTCGTCGGAATTCTCAACGGCATCGACATCGACGTGTGGAATCCGGCAGACAATCCGTTGCTCGTTCAGAACTTCGACGCGAAGACACTCGCCCAGCGCCCAGCTAACCGCACCGCCCTCCTCAAACGGCTTGGGCTGCCAGGCGACGACGTTCCTCTCGCCACGATCGTCACCCGCCTGACCCATCAGAAAGGCGTTGATCTCATCACGCCATTGGTT
>Ga0209502_10002632_pt1 | contig 14767 bp, 19 predicted proteins | sample ArcticOcean_MG_C_10_FD_187442 | JGI IMG/M metagenome (GOLD analysis project Ga0209502, IMG submission 187442) | Marine microbial communities from western Arctic Ocean - ArcticOcean_MG_CB11_90 (SPAdes) (version 2) | ecosystem: Environmental > Aquatic > Marine > Oceanic | place: Arctic Ocean...
GGTGGAACACCAGGTGGAATGCGTATTGATATAACAGATCTTGCTAAAGACGGTTTATCAGTTAAAAGCGTTATCCATATGCCTGTTGGAGCATCAAAGAGATTTCGTGGTCTAGAAATGGGACCAGATAATGCTCTTTATGCAACTACTGACGAAGGTGAAATTTTTAAAATTTCAGCTCAATAGTAGAAATATTTGTTTAGTGTAATAGCTTTGCAAGTATAAATATTTAAAACCCTCAGCAGGAAACTGGTGGGGGTTTTTTTTAATCTCAAAGTAGTAATTAAAAAAATCATCTCATTTGCTCACTCACACATCTAACGTTAAACTAAAAAAATATGAAAAAACAATTCTTACTTTTATTCTTGATTCCATTTTTAGTAATTGCTAATGAATCTATAAACTTTGAAGTAAACCTAATGCCTCAGGGTTCAGATCGATACAATGTAATAATAAAAGGTAATATTTCATCGAGTCAAATAGACTTGAAGCAAGAGTTTAGAAAAAAAATTCATGAAATCTGTGGAACTCGTTTTGAAATAGAAAATAATAAATTTGTTACTATTGATCAAGATGAATTTAATAAACTATCTATCCACGGAAGTTTTAAATGTTTTGTAAATAGCCAGATGTAATTTAAAACCTTATTTATTTAATTATTAGAATGATTTACTCATTTTTTATGGCCATAGTTTTTTTATCTTTATTATTTTTATAATTTATGTATACTCAATACGAATAAGAATCATTCGTATTTAAATATAAGGATAAATATTATGAAAGTTTTATGTATATTATATGACGATCCAACTGGAGGAATGCCAAGTTCATATGCAATTGATGAGCTTCCAAAAATAGATAAGTATCCAGATGGCACAACTGTACCAAACCCAAAAGCTATAGATTTTAAACCTGGTGAATTACTAGGTTGTGTATCTGGTGAGCTAGGCCTAAGGAAATTCCTAGAAGATGCAGGACACACATTAGTAGTAACCTCTAGTAAAGATGGAGCAGGTAACATTGCAGACAAAGAATTAATTGACGCAGATATTGTTATTTCACAACCATTTTTTCCATATTATTTAACACGTGAAAAAATGGAAAGTGCTAAAAATTTAAAAATGGCTATAACAGCAGGTATTGGCTCCGATCATGTCGATCTTCAAGCAGCTATGGATTATGATGTAGATGTTGTTGAAGTTACCTTTTGTAACTCAAGATCTGTTGCTGAGCATATTGTTATGATGATTATTTCAATGGTTAGGGATTATCATACGCAACATGAAATTGCTAAGACTGGGGGATGGAATATAGCTGATGCAGTCAAAAAGTCTTATGATGTCGAAGGAATGCATGTTGGTACTGTAGCTGCAGGAAGGATTGGGCTAGATGCTTTAAGAAAGATGAAGCCATTCGATGTTCATCTTCATTATTTTGATAGACATAGGCTGCCTGATTCAGTCGAGCAAGAATTAAATCTAACTTTTCATGAGTCTGTTGAATCAATGATTGCAGTATGTGATGTAGTAACAATTAATTGTCCTCTTCACCCTGAAACTGAACATTTATTTGATGCAGTTATGATTAGTAAAATGAAAAAAGGTGCTTATATTGTCAATACAGCAAGAGGGAAAATTTGTGACAAGGATGCTATTGCTGCAGCATTAGAATCAGGACAATTAAGTGGTTACGCTGGTGATGTTTGGTTCCCTCAACCAGCTCCAAATGATCATATATGGAGAACTATGCCTAATAATGGAATGACACCTCATACTTCAGGTACCTCTCTCACAGCCCAAGCTAGGTATTCAGCAGGGGTAAGGGAAATCCTTGAATGTTTCTTTGATAATCAACCAATTCGGGATGAGTATTTAATCGTTCAAAATGGAGATTTAGCAGGTGTAGGAGCTCATTCATATAGTAAAGGCACTGCCACTGGTGGCTCAGAAGAAGCTGCTGAGTATAAAAAGTAATATTTACTTAAAAAAAACCACTCTCTAGAGTGGTTTTTTTTATCATTAAGCAATAATGTTTTAAACGAATAGGATAATTTAAATGATATGGAAAAATTGATAAAAAAATTACTATCTCAAATGAAGCAAAGGTAAACTGGTTTTATGAAAAAATTACTCCCAATTAAAACTTGTTTTAATATACCTTTATATTTTGTATAGTGGACGAATATGAAGTAGTTAATAAAAATCAAAGGAAGAATAAGTCTCGTGAAAAGAATATTACTTTATCCACCCTTAGTTGCAGGAATTGGCGCCACAATTTGTATTACACTACTTGCATATTTAAATATTAGTAATGCTGGAAATTTATGGTTAATACCGCCGTTTGGTGCTTCCATTATCTTAATAACTGCAGCTCATTCTAGTCCATTGGCCCAACCGAGAAATATATTTTTTGGCCATATTATTTCAAGTATATGCGGCCTACTTGTTGTTTACTTATTTGATATTACTTATCTTTCAATTGGATTATCTGTCGGTTTGGCAGTTTCATTTATGATGATTACTAAAACAGTCCATCCCCCAGCGGGTGCAAATCCTATTATCATAATGATGGGTAACGAAGGCTTGAGTTTCTTACTGATGCCTATCTCATTAGGAGCAGCAGTTTTAGTTTTGTACGCTATTATTTTTAATAAATATATATGTAAAAAAGATTACCCACTTATAAAACTTAAATAAAAATTTTGGACGGATAGCTATGCGTATAAAAAAGTTTCTGACATTAACTCTTTGGGCTGTAATTGGCTTTATAATTAATATGCAATTTGATTCATCTACAGTAATTGGCAGTGTAATGGGTAGCGCCTTTATTTTTATATGGATTGGCGTATTAATTATTGGTATTTTTGCTTGGATTAAGTTGAAAAAAAAATAAATATATAAAAAACTTATTCTTACTTAATAATTTTATTTTTTCTTAAATCGCATCAACATTTTCTTTTCAAAATCTATGAAATATTTATACTGCCCAAAAAGAGTACCAACAAAAAGTAGAACAATCTGGTAAACAGGAAATATAATTAATATTCTAATTGCGGTATACAAAATATCGCTCTCAACAAGCTCTTTAATTTTTAATAATTCGATAATCGGCTCTGAAATAATAATTGACAAACTTCCGCTAATTCCAAACACTATAAAAATAATAAATAAATGCCAATTACTTTTAGCTTTAAAAATCTTTCTTAACTTATTGATAATATCTTCCTTATAGTTTTGTAACTTCGAATACTTTATACTAAATTTCATAAAGTGACTTAATTCTAGTTGATATTCCTTTCTTAATAGATTTTTTATATGTAACTAAGCTCCTATGCTAATCCATTTGCTCACTTAAATAAGTGAGAGTAAACTATTGATCCTTAATGAATTATTCTATTTAGGAGATTAAGATGCCTACAACTAATGATATTGATGACCATAAAGAAATAACTAATGTGCTAACAGACCACTACCTAAGAGGGGCAATTTCAGGCAAAAGTTCTGAAATGAAACCATCTTTTCATAATGATTCATCATGGTATGGTTATGTTGGATCTGATTTGATTGCAGGACCAATTCAAACTTTATATGATTGGCATGATGGTAATGGTGCGGCTAAAGATTTAGTTTATAACATTCCTAAAATAGATATAGTGGGTACGGTGGCGAGTGTAAGAATTGAACTTGATAACTGGAGGGGAGCTCGTTTTACTGATTTGCTTAATATGCTTAAAGTTGATGGTAAGTGGCAAGTGATGAACAAGGTCTTTTACCTTCACACATAACAAATTAGTAGAATTTACAATACGCCTTAAGGTTTAATTGCATCCATGATTAAGGAAGTTAATTTTAATTAATTTATTAGATCTATATTAATTTTTTATAAGACAGGGTAGGCAAAGATGATGTTACAAAGAAAATATAGTAAGAGGCTTTGTCTCACTTGTAACATGGACGACAAAATTATTAACTTATTGATAAGTTCGCCATATACTTCAGAGACATCAAATTCTAGATTGAACAAGGAATCTTGGAAAAATAGATCTGGATTTAAAGTATCGGAGCAGCGTAAATCTAAAAATTATTTTGAGATTAGTTATTTATTGAATACTTTATTATGGAGTTTTGATTTTAAAACCTTAAGGTTTCCAAAATGGTTAGATATTTCAGTTGTGTTAAATTTGGTAATGTTATTACTGTGGCCTCTGCAGGAAGGAAGCGTATAAATTGAAGAAAGTTAAAAATCCACTTCCTGAACAATCAGATAGTCTTCTGTCCTTCTATCAGAATAATCAATTTAAGGATGCTGAGAATTTAGCATTATCATTAATCAAGAAGTTTCCAAAGCATTTACTTAGCTGGAAAATACTTGGAGTTGTCCTCAAAAACACTGGTAGGGCATCTGAAGCGCTAGTTGCAAATAAAAAAGCACTTGTGATCAACCCTCAAGATGCCGAGTCATATAACAATATGGGTAATACCCTTCATAAGCTAAATAGGTTGGAGGAAGCAGAATCAATTTATAGGCAAGGTATAACAATAAAACCTAATTTTGCTGAGGTTTATAGCAATTTGGGTAATGTATTAAAAGATTTTGGTAGGCTAGTGGAAGCAGAATTAAATTACAAAAAAGCCATAGCGCTCAAACCAGGCTATGCAGAAGCTTATAATAATTTGGGAGCTGTGATAAAAGAACAAGGGAGGGTGGAAGAGGCTGTCGAAAATTATGAAATAGCCATAACACTTAAACCAAATTATGCCTTGGCACACGGAAATCTAGGAGATGCTTTAAGAGAAATGGGCAGGCTGGAAGAGGCTACTGCATTTTACGAGAATGCTATTAAGATCAAGCCTGATTTTTTAGAAGCAAAACATTGGCTTTCGACCTTGACGGGAGTAACAACCAATTCAGCACCAAGGGATTACGTTGAGAAGTTATTTGATGGATATGCCAACAAATTTGAAAACTCACTAGTTCAGCAATTGGGATATCATATTCCAGAAATAATTACTAAAATGATTGTTTCAAAGAATCCTAATGATTCTTTGGGTTCAGTTATAGATTTAGGATGTGGCACTGGCTTAGCTGGGTTTGAAATTAAAGAACATTGTATAAATCTTGTAGGTATTGATTTATCTAAATTAATGCTTGAAAAAGCAAGAAAGAAAAATATTTATACTAAATTAATCCATGGAGATATCATAGAATTTTTATCAAATGAAGATTTAGACTTTGATTACTATATTTCTACTGACACCTTTGTTTATATAGGAGATTTGTATAATGTATTTAAGTTGATAAAATCTCGAAACAGTTCAGGTGGTAAGTTAGTATTTTCCACAGAACATCGTGATAACGATACTTTTATTCTTGAAACGTCTGGCCGCTATTCTCACTCAAAAATGTATATTGAAAGCCTTTGTCAAAAACTTGATTTTAAGCTCTCATATTTTGAAAAATCCGAACTCCGTAAAGAAAAAGGTAAATTTCTTACTGCCGGCTTATATATTTTAGATTTCTGAATAATCGGATATTGAACGATTAGCATAAATCAATAATGTATAATTTAAAAATGATTAATGAAATATCTTCAGATATGTCCGAATTTAAGGTAGATGACTTTAGTGATATATCTTTTTGGGACAAAATATTTGGGAGCTTACATACTTCATACACAGCTAACCTAGAATCTAGTTTTAAACCCTTTGATATTGAAAGCGATAGGTTGGAGCTATATAAAGCTCGCCTCATTAACGAGGGCTTCATCCAAATGCCTCAGTTGCTATGGGACGATTGGTTTATAAATCTTAAGGAAGCAATTGACCTTTTTGAACGCTTAAGTATCCCTTTGCCATTTATATTTGTTTATTGTGAGCCATGGTTATTAGTATCCAAGCTAAATGTCGTTATTAAAAAATTATTTGGTGACTCATATTATTTATTGCCTGATTTTTGGGTTTGGCATGTTGATCCGAATAAAGAAGCTGCAGGATGGATGCCACATCGTGATAAGGGCCCTAATTCATTATTTCAAAATGGAGCGCCAAAAAGCTTGACTATATGGATTCCAATAACTGATGCTACTATTGAAAATGGTTGTATGTACGTCCTGCCAGCTAACCGAGACCCTTCTTATATTTCTGGAGGCTTTGATAAAGAAAAATTAGACATGCAAAATATAGTTGCACTTCCAGCAAGTGCTGGAAGTCCTTTAATATGGAACCAAGGTGTTCTGCATTGGGGATCTAGAAGCCTACTAAGGAATATCCCACCAAGAATGTCAGTGGCTTTTGAAGTCCAAATTGCAAATATCGACCCATTTAATCAGCCATTAATAAAACCATTAGACATTCCTAATTTTGAAGATAGACTTAAACTGATATGCAAACAAGTTCTTCAATACTCACATATGTATCCATTACAGAAAGATATTGAATTATTTGCAAAAAAACATTCGGGATTAACGTGAATTATCGGTTTCCAGATCACTATAAATTAAAAAATACTCCTTATTTACTTTTGATAAAAATTTTAATAAATACCATTTTATATCATACCAATGCTAATAAAATTAAATCAATAATGTATTGATTTGGAACAGTTTGACTATATTAACTTCATAAAAAAATTACTATGTTATTTATAATAAAACTTGATACTTGCTTTTAATTACTATTAATAAGCTACACTTTAATAATTTTTTTACCCAGTAAATTTTGTTAGTGTTATATTAAAGAATATAATCTAATCTTATAATTTCGTAATTAAATCTCTATGAAATAAATAAAAAAAGGGAAAAAATGAAAGCAGTTATTCTTGCAGGCGGTTTAGGAACGCGAATTTCTGAAGAAACCACTTATAGGCCAAAGCCAATGGTAGAAATTGGGAGTTTTCCGGTTCTTTGGCACATTATGAAAATATATTCACATTATGGAATAACTGATTTTATTATTTGTTGTGGGTATAAGGGGTACATGATTAAAGAATATTTTTCAAATTACTTCCTACATACATCAGATGTATCATTCAATTTTAAATCGAACGAACATAAATACCATCGAACTAAGGCTGAGCCATGGAATGTTACCTGTGTTGACACTGGTGATGAAACAATGACAGGGGGAAGAATTGAGAAAATTAAAGAATATTTAGGTGACGATGAAACTTTTTGTTTGACTTATGGTGATGGTGTAGCTGATATTAACATTACTGATTTAATCCAATTTCATAAAAAGCATAAACGCTTGGCAACAGTGTCAGCTAGTATTGCTCCTGTAAGATTTGGAGCGCTATCTTTAGATAATGATGGCTTAGTAAATAAATTCATAGAGAAACCTAAAGATGGAAATAATTATGTTAATGGCGGTTTTTTTGTACTTTCAAAAAAAGTAATTGATCTAATAAAAGACCAAGAAACAGTATGGGAAAAAGAGCCATTAGAAAATCTAACAAAAAATAAGCAATTAGTGGCATTTATACATAATGGATTTTGGCAGCCTATGGATACATTAAGGGAAAAAAATTACTTAGAAGACTTATGGACTTCTGGAAATGCCCCATGGAAAGTCTGGAATGAATAAAGATTTTTGGAGTAATAAGAATGTATTTATTACAGGCCATACTGGATTCAAAGGGAGTTGGTTGTCTATCTGGTTAGCTGAACTAGGTGCTAATGTAACAGGCTATTCATTACCGCCAAGAACTAACCCAAGTATGTTTGTATCACTTGATCTTGAAAAAAAAATAAATACAATTTTTGGCGATATAAAAGATTATGAAAAATTAAAAAATCAGATTATTTTAGCTAAGCCAGAAATTATTATCCATTTGGCTGCACAAGCACTTGTTTTAGATTCGTATAAAAATCCAATCGATACATTTGAAACTAATTTGATGGGTACTGTTAATATTTTAGATGCAATAAGAGACAGTTCATCAGTAAAAGTTTTTATTAATGTTACAAGTGACAAATGCTATGAAAATAAAGAAAAGTTAGATTCTTTTAAAGAAGGTGATGCTATGGGTGGGATTGATCCTTATAGCGCAAGTAAGGCATGTTCTGAATTGATTACAAGCTCTTATAGATCTTCTTTTTTTAATGGAGGCGTTGCTATTGCTACCGCAAGGGCAGGAAATGTTATTGGAGGTGGGGACTGGGCTTCTAATAGAATTATTCCAGACTTTATAAAAAAGACAAATCAGAAACAAAAGTTAGCTATTAGGAATCCAACAGCAATTAGACCTTGGCAATTTGTTCTTGAACCACTGAATGGATATCTAATTTTAGCAGAAAAACTTTTCCTAAATGGCTCCAGTTATGCGGAAGCTTGGAATTTTGGTCCCGATAATCAAGATGATAAATCTGTTGAATGGCTTATTTCTGAGTTTGATAAAAAATATACAGGGGGAGGTAATGTTAAAATAGATGAAAATAGTGACTTACCTCATGAGGCAAATTATCTAAAGCTAGATTGTTCAAAATCTAGGAAAAGATTAAATTGGACTCCAAAGCTTGCTATTGAAAAAACTCTTTTGATGACATCTGCTTGGTATAAAAATTTTTATAAAGAGAATCAAGATATGCATTCATTTACTGTTGAACAAATTAAACAATTCAATTCATCATAGAAAGATAAATTATGGAAAATATTTCTTACGCAAAAACTGTCTACGGTCAAGAAGAGATAGACGCAGTTGTTAAATGTCTTAACGAGTCTACTCAAATGGGCAATTATTCAAGAAAGTTTGAAAATGAAATTGCAAAGTTATTCAATAAAAAAGAATGTTTGTATGTTAATTCTGGCTCGTCAGCATTATTTATAGGTATTGAGTCATTTGATTTTCCTGATGGAGGCGAGGTTATTACTCCTGCACTCACTTTTGGTACATCCGTTGGGTGTTTAATAAAGAACAACCTAGTTCCTGTTTTCGTTGATGTTGAGCCGTTGACCTATTGTATTGATGTAAAAGGTATTGAAAAGTTAATAAATAAAAAAACGGTAGCAATTTTAGCTCCAAACCTGATGGGTAATCTTTGTGATTGGCCACAAATTAGGCAATTAGCTGATAAATATAATCTTATTGTTATTGAAGATTCAGCGGATACTTTAGGAGCAACAATTAATGGTAAAAGTTCAGGATCTTATTCACATATGTCAATTACTAGCTTTTATGGCTCGCACATAATAAATTGTGCTGGAAATGGTGGTGCACTCCTATTAAATGATAAAAAGATAATAGAAAAAGCTAAATTGTTAAGATCTTGGGGGCGAAGCTCCTCATTGTTTGATGAGAAAAGTGAGGCTATTGAAAATAGATTTGACGTTAATTTAGACGGGATTGATTATGATGCAAAGTTTGTTTTCGAGGCAGTTGGTTACAATGTAGAAGGGAGTGAAATCGGAGCAGCTTTTGGTCTAGAGCAATTAAAAAAATTACAGAAAAATATCACAACTAGAAAAAATAACTTTAAAAGGCAATGTAGTTTTTTTGATAAACATAGAAAATATTTTAGTAATCCATTAGAGACAGCTAACATTGATACTGCATGGCTTGCGTTCCCAATATTAATAAATGAAAATGCACCATTTAACAGAAAAGAGTTTCAAATATACTTAGAAAAAAGAAATATACAGACAAGAGTTGTATTTACAGGAAATATTATAAGGCAGCCAATGATGAAAGGAGCCAAGTATAAAGTATCAGAAGGAGGATATCCAAATGCTGATGCAGTTATGGAGAGGGGTGTTTTATTACCGCTTCATCACGGCTTAAAAGACAGTATGTTTGAAAGACTTCATGCAACTATTAATGAATTTGTAGAGTCTTTTAATTAAGCAATAATCTCTTAGAACTTAAATCATTAATTTATTTAAATATTTAATTATTTCATTTGATTCGTAAAGCCATTCAGTTTTAGAATTAATTTTATCTATCCTTAAACATGGAACCTTATGTTTGCCGCCCTCATTAACTAACTCTGCTTTAAAAGTTTTATTATTTTTTGCATCTTTGATATCTATTTTGAGACTATTCTTCCTCATAAACCTTCTTACTTTCACACAAAATGGACAGGCATTAAATTGATAAATTGTTAAATGTTTTGTTACTTTATCAATCTTATTTTGATCAGATTTTTCTCTCAATATTGGTTTAGGTAGGGTAAGTAAATTTATTAACAGAATTAATTCTCCTAAAAACCATCTTATTGCACTCATAATATTTCCTTAATTTTTATGGGGGTTAATTCACCTAATGAAAAAATAATAGATTTTTAACTCTTTAAATACTTACTTCTATACAAATTATACTAAAATTAATTTAAAAAATTCATTCTTTATTTATATCATAATTATAATGTTCTCATGATTTTTTTTAAGTTATAATTTGAAACAAATAACTTAATATAAATATATGAAAAATAGAGACGCTCGAACAATTACTGAAATTCAAAGCCATATGGCAAAAGCCAAGTCTAGTGTTAATGTTGGTATGCCTTTTGCAGTAGATGAATATTGCTGTTTAGTTTGTAATGCATATTTTACAATTAAAATTTTTCCAGATGATTTACCAGTTATTGAAGATATGATCCAGTTTTTTAGGCATCTGGCTAGCTTTAACAACGTAGCTACGCTTCAGAAAATTTTATCTGATACTGATAATTTAACAAAAAATGTTCAAGACCTTCATTTACCAAATGATTTTCAACCAGTTTTACAAGACGAAGTTAAAAATAAATTAAGAACTCTTTACAAGCTCAAAGCAACTAAAGACAGTCGTGTCCACAACTTAGAAGGTGAGGAGTACGATAATTTTTACGCAAAATATTCTCGAGATTTAGATAGTAACTGGATTAGAAATTCCCAGAGGTTTGCTAGCTTAAATTTGATAAAAAAATCGAGAATATTAGATATTGGCTCTGGTTTTGGTTTTTTTTCTAAAATCGCTACATTTAATGGTCACGAAGTTGACTCGTTGGATATCCCCAATGCAAGCCCAATCCTTAAAGCAGGAGCGGAACTGCTAAATATAAAATTACATGAGTTTACAGTCAGGAAAAATACACCGCTATTAAAATTTAAACATAAATTTGATGTTGTTACTGCTTTCCAGATTTTTTTTAATGAACATACTAAGAAGGACCTTTGGAATGTTGATGATTGGAAATATTTCCTTATGGACATACATGATAATATTTTAGCTGATGGCGGATCTATAGTTTTAGCATTCAATATGGAACATAAGAATTTAATGCCGATAGAAGTTGATGGGGAAGTTATACCATTAGGTACCAATGCATTAGAAGAGTTTTTTAATCCATTCTTTATTGCATTACTAGGTATGCACCGTTCCAATAACAAGGTGACGGCTGTGTTAACAAAAGCTAATATCAAAATGGCTTGTCAATCCCAAGTGTTTAAAAAACAAAGTTATTCTATAGATATTAAAGCTAGTAAATATGGAGCCTAAATTTTATATAGACTATCCTCAGGAAAAAATCCAACAAGGTGTGAATCTTTATCAGTGTTCAATTTGTAAAGAAAGTTCTCTTAATATAAATGGTTTATTGGAGAACCATACATTAGATTGTAGCTATAGAATTGATAAAGAGAATCTTTTAAGTGGAAAAAGATAATCTGGATTGTTTAAATGCAATTGAATTTGCTTTAAATGAGCAATGGGATGCTGCCCACAAGATAGTTCAAGAAATAAGTACGCCGAATGCTCAATGGATTCATGCAGTGTTACATAAAATTGAAGGGGATGAGGGTAATAGTCGATATTGGTATTCTCGCTCAAGTATTGAGGTCTACGAATCTTATCTGGATTCAACTCAAGAATTAGAAGCGATTAAAGAGCTGTTAATATAAGGATTAGCCTTTCCAAAATAAGTCGACATATTCATTTACTGGTAAAGCCTCCAACTTTAAATGATCAAGACTCATAATAAAAGTATATTAATTCATTTCTTTATTTTATATAAGACTAAATACTATTAGATAAGATAAATATTATAATCAACAATATAATCAATAACTTAAATAATTATTTAGTATCTATTTTTTATATGAAAGGTAGTTGATTTATTATTAAGTCTTATATAAGATATATATAAGTTAATAATAAAATTTCAAGGACATTTTTGATGGTTCCTCTCTATGTACAAGTAAAAAAAAGAATTACTGAAAGCTTGATCAGTGCTGAATGGGGCCCTGGGCAAACTATCCCAAGCGAGATGGAGTTAGCAAAAAAATATAATGTGAGTCAAGGGACTGTTAGAAAGGCGATTGATGATTTGGCTGCAGATAAAATTCTTATCAGGAAGCAAGGTAAAGGTACTTTTGTTTTAACGCATAACGAAGAAAATATTCAATTACGATTCTTAAGACTCACTGAAAAATCAGGGAAGAAAGAAAAGTTAGAAAATAAGTTAATTTCTTTCGAGAGGGAGAAGGCAAGCAATCAAATTGCAAAAGCTTTAGGCATCAATACTTCATCAACCCTTATTTCAATAAAAAGATTACTTACTTTTAATGGGAAGCCACTCATTTTAGACTTTATTAAGATTCCATCAGTTTTTTTTCGTGGTCTGACATCTGAAAAGGTTGTTGAAAAAAAAGGGTCGATGTATCGGATGTATGAAACTGATTTCGGCATTCAGATGTTACATGCAGATGAAAAAATTAAGGCTGTTGCAGCTAACAAAGAATCTTCATCAATCCTTAATATATCTGAGGGCTCGCCATTATTAAGTGTTGAACGACTGTCATACACTTATGATGCTAAGCCTATAGAGTGGAGATTAGGTTTGTGTCTAACCCTCGATCATTATTATAAAACAGAACTCGAATAGGAATAAAATGAATAAAAAAATAAAAGACGCGCTTGATTATCATGAATTTCCATTACCCGGAAAACTATCAGTAAATCCTTCTAAACCTTGTGATACAGCAGATGATTTGGCATTGGCCTACACTCCAGGCGTAGCGGAACCAGTTCTTGCAATTGCAAAAGATCCATCCAATGCTTATCGATATACTAATAAAGGTAATTTAGTAGCCGTTATAACTGACGGCTCAGCCGTTCTAGGCCTTGGTAATGTAGGAGCTTTAGCGGGAAAGCCAGTAATGGAGGGTAAGGGCGTATTGTTTAAGAGATTTGCTGATATTGATGTTTATGATATTGAGATTGACTGCTCTGACCCAGATGAGTTTATTCAAACAGTTGTCAATATTGCCCCCACTTTTGGAGGCATTAATCTGGAAGATATTGCAGCTCCTCATTGCTTTTATATTGAATCAGAATTGAAAAGGCGACTAGACATACCAGTTTTTCATGATGACCAACATGGAACAGCAGTAATTGTAGCTGCTGGATTAATTAATGCCCTTGAAATTCAGAAGAAAAATCTATCAGAAGTTAACATCATATTTTTAGGTGCTGGGGCAGCTGGATGCTCTTGTGCTCGATTGCTTAAATTAATGGGTGCCAAAAAAATAGTAATGGTAGATCGAAAAGGAGTTTTAAACAAAAGAAGAGATGATTTAAATAAATATAATCAAGATCTTGCAATAGAATCAAAATGTAGTACATTAGAAGAAGTAATGACTAATTCAGATGTATTCATTGGGGTTTCTGGTGCCAACCTTCTTTCGCCTAATTTAATCTCTAAAATGAATCAAAATCCCATTATTTTTGCCCTTGCCAACCCAAACCCAGAAATCTTACCTGATGAAGCTCACGCAGTTCGAGATGATATTGTAATGGCAACTGGACGATCAGATTTTCCAAATCAGGTTAATAATGTTTTAGGTTTCCCCTTTCTATTTAGAGGGGCATTAGACGCTAAAGCAAAAGAGATTACCAATGATATGTTAATTGCCGCCGCAATTTCTTTGGCCACCCTTGCTAAGGAAGAAGTTCCGCAAGCAGTTTTGGATGCATATGGGGTTAAATCTATGTCTTTTGGAAGAGAATATTTTATTCCTAAACCTTTTGATCCAAGACTTCTTGATTGGGTTGCAAAAGCTGTAAGAGAAGCGGCCTAATTTTGGTTTCTAAACAAACTAAAAATTTAAATCTTTTTTCAATTAGACTTCCTTTACCCGCGCTGGTGTCAATTCTGCATCGATTGAGTGGCGTTCTATTGTTCTTATTAATGCCTTTTCTTACATGGGCTTTTTGCAACTCAATATCATCAGACTTAAATTTTAACAAGACAGCACTTATCTTGAATGCGTGGCCGGTAATAATTATTCAAGCATTTTTTATTTGGGCTTTAATTCATCATTTAATGGCTGGTTTACGACATTTATTATTAGATTTACAAATTGGTAATGATTTAATTGTAGCTAGATTTAGCAGTAAAACTGTTTTATTGATCAGTTTTTTATTAACAGCTATTGTGGTTTATTGGGTATGAATATTAAATGGATAAAAGAACCTTTTGGAGGGATGACCCAATGGGTATATCAGAGATTCACAGCTTTATTCATGGTCATTTATCTCTTGGGCATGGGTATTTTAATTTTAAATCACCCTGTTTTTGACTATACAGGCTGGATTTCTATGTTTGATATTTGGTTAGTACGTTTTGGAACTTTAATATTCTTTTATGTAATGTTTTTTCATGCCTGGATTGGGATACTTCATATCACAGAGGACTATATCAAAAATTTTACTATACGCAGAGCAGTCAATTTTTGTTTCTTAATGACGATAACTTTCCAGCTTTTAATTTTAAGCTTTTATTTAATTAAATGGGGCT
>Ga0209502_10002633_pt1 | contig 14765 bp, 18 predicted proteins | sample ArcticOcean_MG_C_10_FD_187442 | JGI IMG/M metagenome (GOLD analysis project Ga0209502, IMG submission 187442) | Marine microbial communities from western Arctic Ocean - ArcticOcean_MG_CB11_90 (SPAdes) (version 2) | ecosystem: Environmental > Aquatic > Marine > Oceanic | place: Arctic Ocean...
ATTATATAAGCGTATATTGAAGCCCCAATATCATCAATCATTATGCCAAAACCCCCTTTAAATTTTTTTTCTAGCAGATCGATGGGGAAGGGTTTCCATATATCAAAGATACGAAATAAAATAAACGCTAGAATATAGTCTATTTTAGTAATTGAAAATTCAGCTCCAGGTATGTGAGCAACTAAAATTAATAACAGTAAAAATCCTACAATTTCATCAATTACAATACAAGATGGGTCTTTCATTGCTAAAGCTTGACTTGTTTTATCAGCAACATAAATACCAATAAAAAACATAGTGATGATAAATAAATAAATTAAAGGTTGCGAAAGCAATTGTAAGAATAAGAAAAATGGTATCGCTGCTAATGTACCAAAAGTGCCAGGAGCTTTCTTTATTAGGCCAGTCCCAAAACCGAGAGCTAAGAAAGCTGAAAAATTTTTAAACAGTAATTTATTTGGTTTCAAAATGATCATACCCTTTCTTTTTTAATTTATAGAGCATACCTTTATGGTCGATAATCTTTAAACGTTTATCTTTCATAATGCTACCAATCCTTGTTAGCTTTATGAATGGCATTTTACTCACTAGGTTAATTTTATTCCGATTTTTTTTAGGTGCAGTAAAAAGTAATTGATAATCATCTCCTCCAGATAATCCGATATCAATTAATTTATTTTTTTTTATCCAAGGATTCATAGGTATATCTTTTAAAGATATATCAGCCCCAACATTAGAAGCTTCTAAAATATGACCAAGGTCAGCAATTAGGCCATCAGAAATATCAATTGCAGAATGACTAAGTTTGGCCATGTTTTCTATTATGGTTGGATGCAGCATAGGCTTTTCTAATGCTCCAATTGCTTTTTTTGACAAACCTTGAGGTAATTGAATTTTTTTTTGAAGATTTGCCAAACCCAATTTAGCAAGGCCTAATTCCCCTGTTACCCAGATATCATCTTCTTTTTTTGCATTTGACCTTAGAAGAGCATTTTTTTTAAACACTTCACCTAATATACAAATGCTGATACATAATGATCCTTTTGTAGTGTCCCCTCCAATTAGCTCAACCCCATATTCTTTTGCACAACTAAATAAACCATTAGAGAATTTTTCTATCCAATCTGATTTTACTTTCGGTAGCGCAATTGCTAATAGAGCAAACTTTGGAACACCTCCCATTGCATATATATCTGAGATATTCACTGCAAGAGCTTTCCAGCCCAAGTTAAATGGATTGGTATTTGGAAGGAAGTGAGTTCTTTCATTGAGCATATCGGTCGAAATAGCCCATAAATAATTATTATCTTTTTTTATTAAAGCAGCATCGTCCCCAATACCTTTGTATGCTTTTGTTTTATATAAATTAAAATATTTATCAATCAATGAGAATTCAGGGGACATTTTATTTTTTCTTAGGCCGGAAAGATTTTAGTATGGTTTCTTTAGTTTCTATATAAGGCCCATCAATAAGATCTAGACAATAAGGGACAGCGGAGAATATACCAGGTACTATTAAATTACCTTTTCCATCTTTTAGTCCTTCCAATGTTTCAACAATCGCTTTAGGCTGTCCTGGAAGATTGATAATAAGTGTTGTATTTCTAATAACGGCAACTTGCCTAGATAAGATAGCTGTAGGTACAAAATTTAAGCTGATTTGCCTCATTTGTTCCCCAAAACCCGGCATTTCTTTATCGCCAACACTTAAAGTCGCTTCAGGAGTAACATCTCTTTTAGAAGGACCTGTCCCACCAGTTGTAAGAATAAGATCACATTTTTTTTTATCTGATAGGGTTATTAAAGTATTTTTAATAACCTCAATTTCGTCAGGAATGATTTCTTCTTCTAAATTAAATGGTTTAATGAGCACCTTAGTCAGCCAATTTTTAAGATTGGGTAAGCCTTCATCCCTATATTCTCCCGATGATGCACGGTCGCTTATAGAAATTAAGCCAATTTTAATGAATCTTTCTTTCATCTAAATGTCTCTTTAATGGATAATTAATTAATATTAACATTTCAATAGGGTTTACTATGCAAAAATCATACTTAACATATTTCATTTCTTTACTATTTTTTATATCAAACGTTGCATTTAGTGATGAAAATGTCTTTGAGAAAAATTACCAGATACAAAGCCCAAAAGGATTCCAATCTTCATCAAACAATCCCAATACAAAAATGATGAGAGGATGGGCTCAGAAAACTGATAAATTTAAGATGCTTGAAGATGGGTATGACCTAATGGGACATTCAAATTTCACCGGCCCATATACCTCTCCAAATTTAGCTCTTCAACATGCAAAATCAATAAAGGCTGATATGGTTCTGCTATATGACCGCCAAATTAACGACTCTAGTCGTGCAACGATAATTAAAAAAGCTCGAGAAAAAGCAAGAAAAGCTAATCGAGTCAAAGAAACAGGAAATTTGACAGAGATTGAAATAAATGACGATGATTTAGTTGATAAGAACGTTAAGTATGAAATAAATGCTACATATTGGGTCAAGCTTCCAAAGCCAACATTTGGTGCGCATTTTATTGAATTAAGTTCTGATATAGACGCAATTAGTGGGGTTCAGATCATTGCGGTTGTTAAAGGATCGCCTGCAGCAATTGCCGGTATATTAAGAAATGATAGCATTACTTCAATCGCTGAACAAACTGTTAATAACCCAGAGGATTTAATTGGTGCAATTAAAAAGAATAAAGGTAAATTAATTGAGGTTGGTTATATAAGAGGTGGTAAGCAGTCTAAGGTTAACGTTAAACTTTAGTCATAATAATATCTTTAATAAGCTTAAAGAGTTGCCTAGAATATTTGGGATTCTTATTATCTTTTTTTTCTTTTTGAGCATTCGAGATTGTTTGTCTCAGTGATTGCCTATCGATTTTAGGATATTCATCAACAAATTCAGTTATTGAATCATTATTACTTAATAACTTATCTCTCCATCCCTCAACAATATGATTTCTTTGTATTTCCTTTTGTGAGCTCACCTCTAATTGTTTCATAACTAAAAAAGCATGAGTTAAGTCAAATTCTCTTAGTAGCTTCCCTAAGTATTGAACTTGTCTCTTTTTAGCAGAGTTTGATTTTAAATTCTTAAGACCTATGACGGCTTCATAAATGTTTAAAGGAAACTTAAATTCTTCGATATTATTTATAGTTAATTCAGAAATTTTTCTTCCAAATTGTTGAATCTTTTTCGAGTCTTTTTTTAATTCAGTTTTGCTTACAACGCTATCTTTTTCTAAATCTACCATGACTTAATGCCTAATTCTTTCGATGATTCTGTATGATATCAGTTTTAAGGAAAGTATTTTTTATGGGCGTTAAACTTCTTAACCTTTCTCAAGATGATTTGTATCTAATTTCAAATAAGGTTTTAGATATAGCAAAAAAAAATGGTGCTACTGCTTCCGAGGTCGAGCTCAGTGTTAGCTCTGGAAGAACTATTTCAACACGTATGGGAGCGCTAGAGACTATTGAGTTAAATAATGGTAAAAGTCTAAGCACTACTATTTTTTTCGGCCAACATCAAGGTATTGCATCCACTTCAGATTTTAGTAATGACGCTCTTGAGTCTTGTGTTAAGGCAGCTTGCCAGATAGCTAAATACACTGCAGAAGATAAAGCATTTGGATTAGCAGACCCCAGCCTTTATTCTAAAGACGTTAAAGATTTAAAGATTTATAGCCCATATTTTGATTCTCAAGAATTAATGATTCAAAAAGTTCTTGAATGTGAAGATTACGCCTTAAGTTTTGATAGCCGGATAACTAATTCAGAAGGAGCACAGTTAAGCACCTCTGAAAATCTATTTGTTTATTTAAACTCCGCAGGCTTTAGTGGGGGTTACCCATCATCACGATCTTCTCTTAGTTGCTCTGTAGTGGCTAAAAGTGATTTAGGAATGCAAAGAGATTATAGCTACAGCTCAGTGAGATCATATAATGATTTATTGTCAGCAGAGCTAATTGGAAAAGATGCAGCTGACAGAGCTCTTAATCGTTTAGATGTAAGACCGATTAAGACTGGAAAATACCCTGTAATATTTGAAGCCTCAATTGCAACGTCAATTATCTCCTCAATGGTTGCTGCTATTTCTGGTGGAAATTTGTATCGTGAGACATCTTTTCTATTAAATTCATTAAACACTAAGATAGCTTCGGATTGTTTATCTATTATTGAAAATCCATTCTTAGATAAAGGTCATTCAAGTTCCTATTTTGATGGGGAGGGTGTGAATTTAAAAGAAAGAACTGTATTAGATAATGGTTTCTTAAACGGTTATTTTCTATCTTCCTATAGTGCTCGAAAATTAAAAATGCAAACTACTGGAAATTCTGGTGGTGCACATAATCTTATTGTAAGCCCATCCAAAAAATCTCTTTCAGAGTTGATTCAAGGAATTGATAAAGGCCTTTTGATTACAGAGCTTTTAGGCCATGGATTGAATATGGTTACTGGCGATTATTCAAGAGGAGCTGCAGGTTTTTGGATTGAGTCAGGAAAAATACAGCATGCTGTAGAGGAAATCACCATTGCTAGCAACCTTAAAGATATGCTGTTAAATATTAAGGCTATAGGAAATGACACCTATCAAAATAACTCTAAATATACTGGGTCGATTATGATTGAGCCTATGACTGTAGCAGCTAACTCTTAAGAGAGTTAGTTACTTAACTTGAGAAATTTTTTGTGCTTTACAGTTCTCTGTAGTTAATTTATCAGTGCAGTTCTCTGTAGTTAATTTATCAGTCGATTCTTTTGTATATTCGTCGAAATTATAATCAAAATCTGCAGTATCTTTATAGTCAATTTCACCTGATGGTTTATCATTCACAAGAGCTTCTCGGTATTGAAGGTATGCATCTCTTTGGAAAGCATATGAATCTAATGATGCTTCATCCATAATTGCTGATGCATTCAGTAGCTCAGTACGGGCATCAATAAATTGTAAAATACGCACTTGATTCCTACCTCTTACGTTGTTTACATAGCTAATAGGATCAAATGCTAATGTATCTGTTACAAATCCGACAGCATCTCTTGTAGTGGAAGGACCTATAAATGGAAGAACTAGATATGCCCCTTGACCAATACCCCAGTATCCTAGTGTTTGACCAAAGTCTTCTTTTCTTCTCTCACCGCCATTCATTGAATGCACATCAACAAAGCCTAAAAGTCCAATAGTACTATTAACTAATATTCTTCCGGCATCGTTTGCGGCATACTCAATTTTACCTTGAAGTAATTCATTTATTACTGTTACTACATCTCTAATATTATTAAAGAAGTTATTAACACCTTTTACAACAAATGTAGGGGTTATATTTTTATAACCTTTTGAAATTGGCTTAATAACTGCACCATCAGCGACATCATTAAACTTATATATTGCTCGATTAAAGTTTTCTAATGGATCTTGATTTGCATGTGTTGCACAGCCCAATACCTGAAAAGCAAGGAGAATAACAATAAATAATTTGGTTATGCGCATAAAATATATTATCCTTTATTGTTGTATTTAAGTCTATTTAATAAGCATCTCATCATAGATATTAAGGAAAAATGTGGCAAAAAAACAACATTATGTAGCATTCTTAAATAAAGCAATAATTTTAGTCTTTTGTTCTGCATGATTCACTATTGGGAAAGGATAATCTATACCTAATTTGATCGGAAAATCATTTGGTGATTTGTTAAAAAAAACAGATGGTTGGTGTATTTCTTTTTTATTTAAAAACCCTAATTCAGGAACATACTTTTTAATAAAATTACCATCCGGATCAAACTTTTCTGACTGAAGAAGTGGGTTAAAAATTCTAAAATAAGGTTGCGCATCACAACCTGTAGATGCCGCCCATTGCCACCCTCCATTATTTGCAGATAAGTCAAAGTCAATTAAATGGTCTGCAAAATATTTTTCACCCCAGCGCCAGTCGATTAATAAATCTTTTACTAAAAAACAAGCAATGATCATTCTTAGTCGATTGTGCATAAATCCAGTCTCATTTAATTGCCGCATGCCTGCATCGATAATTGGGAAGCCAGTTTGTCCGTTTGACCATGCAATAAATTTTTTTTCATCATTTTCAAATACAAGATTGTTGTATTTAAGTTTAAAAGTTTTACCACCTTCGATATGGGGGAAATTTGATAGTATTTGAAAATAAAAATCTCTCCAAATTAGTTCATTGAGCCATGAAGTAGAGCCTTCTGAATTATGTTCGAGGGCAATCTTTGCAAGGTGCCTTATTGAAACTGTACCAAACCTATTGTGGACTGAAAGATATGAAACACCTTTAATCCCTGGAAAATTTCTATTATGACCATAATTCTTTATTCTCTTTTTAAAATCTTCAATTAATGTAATACCCCCTTGCGTTCCCAAAGGGAGGTTCAATGAGGAAATATTTGATTTTTCAAAACCTATTTCTTTAAGTGTTTGAAGAGGCCTATTCTTAAATTTAGCAAAATTAACCTTGTAAGAATCGCAATCAAAATGAGTAATGCCTTCATCGAATATTTTTTTAAGATGGTTATTTTTGTATGGAGTAAAAACGGTATAGGGGCTATTATTTTGAGTTAAGATTTCTCTTTCTTCAAATATAACTTGATCTTTATACTTGTAGGTTTGGATATTATTTTTTTGTAACTCGTCATAAATTCTCTTATCTCTATCTATTGCATATTTTTCGTAATCCTTATTTAAAAATAAAGCGCTACATTTATATTTCTGGATTAAAGAGGGGATCAGAAAATTAGGGTCACCAACTTCCACAATAAGGTCTGATCCTAGCTTGTTAAGGTCCGATTTTATTTCTTTAAGAGCATGCCATATAAACTCTATTCTCCGGTCTTTTTTGTTACTCAACTTTTCTAAGATTTTAATATCAAAAATAAAGCAACAATATACTGATTTTGACTTTTTTAGAGCCTGGAAAAGAGCATTGTGATCATATAGCCTAAGATCTCTTCTTAGCCATACAAGACTATTATTAATTATGTTATTCACGATGATATGGATGATTATTTAATATTGTTGATGCTCTGTAAAGTTGTTCTACTAGTATAATCTTTACTAAGTTATGAGGAAGCGTCAAATCTGATAAGCTCCAAGTCCAATTTGAATTTTCTATAATTTTTTTATCTAGCCCATCGGCACCACCAATTATAAAAGTCACTTTTGGAAAACTTTGCATCCAGTTTGATAGTTTTTTTGAAAGACTTTTTGAGGAACAAGAAGATCCATTTTCATCAAGTGAAACAATAAAATCAGTACCAATAAATTTAAGAATTTTTTTAGCTTCTTGCAATTTTTTTTGCTCGACAGATTTGAATTTTTTTTCTGGCTTTATTTCTAATAATTCAATTTTAAAATGATCATCAAATCTTGAAGTATATTTAAGCAAGATATCTTGAATTGATTTCGGTGGATTATTTCCTATTGAGATAATTTTTATTTTCAAATGCAAAGGTCACTTTTAATTATCAGATACCCAAAGTTCTTCTAAATTGTAATGGATTCTTGTTGTCGGAGTCATTATGTGAATAATAATATCACCTAAGTCAACTAAAACCCATTCGCTTCCAGATCTGCCTTCTATACCGATTAAAGGAATATTTATTTTTTGCATTTTATCTCTTACATTCTCAGCAAGAGCTTTAGCTTGTCTGCTGGAGGAGGCACTTGCGATTATTATATAATCTGCAATAGATGCTTGCTTCCTAATATCAATAGACACAATATCAAATGCCTTTATATCCTCTAGGGCACTTAATGCATCTTTTTTAATATTGGAAATTGAGGTCAAGTGGTCTTAACTTATGCTGCCTGCATTGCAATTGAGTTTTTAGTTATAGTTATTTTATTTTGATGGTCAACATAGACCAAAAGTGGTTGATACTTCTCAAGCTCTATTTCATTATAATTAGCAAATGTAGCAATAATGAGTTTGTCACCTGGGTCTGCTTTATGAGCTGCTGCACCATTTATCGATATAATCCCTGAATTTTTTTCAGCTTGAATAGCATAGGTTGTAAATCGTTGCCCATTGGTTATATTATAAATTGATATTTGTTCATATTCCTTTATGTTTGAAGCTTCTAAAAGTGACACATCTATCGCGCACGAACCTTCATATTCAAGTTCTGAGTGAGTTACTGAAACTCGGTGAAGTTTGGATTTAAGCATTATTCTTTGCATGTTAGTTAAGTATTAGTTTTAATTGTGACATTATAGTCAGATAGTGGAGGGGATGCAAAATTCTATATTGTCGATCAATCTAACCTTGGCAAAAAATCCAGCCCCCAGCACTACGAGTTCTGAATCCATGTCGCTTGGTTTTTTTAAATCTGTTTGCCTTCTTATTTCTAAATAATCTATTTCCCAACCTTCTTCAATTAATTCTTTTTTAGCAATAAGTTCAGCATCATAAATTTTTACTCCATTCATTACAGATTCAGCACATTTTTTAAGGTTTTTATACAACCCTACTGCATTATTAATATCTTTATCATTAAGAAGATTATTTCTTGAGCTCAACGCAAGTTTATTTTTGTTTCTAATAATAGGCGCACCTATTATTTTTATCGGTAATTTAGAGTCAAAGACAAACTTTTTAATTAAGTGTAACTGTTGATAATCTTTTTTCCCAAAAATGGCATACGATGGTTTTATTAAATCAAATAGCCTGTCAATGACTGTAATGACACCCTTGAAATGACCAGTTCTAGTTTTACCACATAATTCATTAGAAATAATTGGCATTTTGTAAGATAGATTTATTTTTGTTGGAAAGATGTCGCTTGTTGAAGGGGTAAATAGGATAACTACTCCAATATCTTTTAATAGATTTATGTCTTGTTTTAAAGTTCTTGGATAGTTTTCAAGATCGTTCCCCGAGCTGAATTGAATAGGATTAATAAAGATGGTTAAGACAATATTTTTAGATATTTTTTTTGCTTCTTTTATTAAAGATAAATGCCCTTCATGTAAATTACCCATTGTTGGAATCAGAAATATATTCTCTAGTTTTTTTAAATTCTCTCTTAGAGCTGATATGGATTGAATTATTTTCATTAAATCGTGCGCGTATGAATTTTCTTTATAAATTTTTCTATTTTACAAAGGATGGTCGGTTGCTCTATTATCCCAGTTTCTTTTTTATCATTAGAGATAGATGCTGATGTAATTCCAAGTAAGTCATACAGCAATTCAACCTCCCCATTGCAGAAAGGAGAAGATCTAAACCCTATAGTTGGAATTGATAGTTTATTAGTAATAGTTTTATCATCTAATTCTGAGGTCATTGACATGACGAGCATTTTCAAACCCGCTTCTTCAAGTTTTTTTGCTTTAAGAAGTAACTCTTCATTTGGTAAATTTTTAACTTTTTTAACTTGAGGCATACAACCTATGTGTCCACATACTAAAATTTTATTAATACTTAAATGCTTAACGACTTCAAGGATATCGTTTTCACCTTCAATTTTAACCATATCTGCGCCTGCATTAATGAGTAATTTTGCATTTTTTAACGCAATATTTTTATCATAAAATGAATTAATTGGCATATCACTAATTATTGGCATTAGTGGCGCTCCCTTTCTAACAGATTCTGTATGATACAAAACTTCACTCATTTTAACTTCAAGTGTTGATGGCTGACCTTTTATTACTACTCCTAAGGAGTCCCCAACTAAGAGAGCATCACAATTAGTTTTAGATAGATAAGATGCAAAAGATGCATCATAACAAGTAATAATGGCAATATTTTTCTTACTAAATAATTTTTTTAGATCACGCATAATTACATTAATATTGGGTTAAAAAATTCTCTTATACTATTAATTTGATTAATTCTTTCTATTAGTATGTTTAATGCTGACTTATCTTCCAACAGATCGATATTTTCATTATTAATAATGAGAACTCTGGATTGATGGTTGTTATGAAAGTAGTTGCTATAAGACTCAGCAATTTTTTCTAAATACTCAGTAGAAATTTTTTGTTCGTATGATATATTTCTTTTTTCAACGCGCTGCCTTAGGAGGTCTACAGGTGTTTGGAGATATATAACTAAGTCTGGAGTTGGTGTTTTTGGATGAAGATGATTATAAATTTGAGTATACAGTTTTAGCTCCTCATTATCCAAATTGAGATTCGCAAAGATAGGATCTTTTTGTAGAAAAAAATCAGCAATTACCCCTTTTTTAAAAAAATCTTGTTGATTAAGCTCATTAATTTGCTCAGCTCTTTGGAAAAGAAAAAAAAGCTGGGTTGATAAAGCGTAATGCTTCATATCCTCATAAAATTTTGGCAGGAAAGGGTTTCGGTCTGCCTTTTCCGTGAACATATTGGCGCCAAATTTATTGGATAAAAGTTTAGCTAAAGTTGATTTTCCACATCCAATTGGACCCTCAATAACAATATATGGGTATTTATCAAAAATATTCAAACTATTTAATCCTATTAATATTCTCTGGTGCAATACCTTCTATTATATGCTTTATTGAACCTTGATTTGGAATTACAACATTTTCATCAATATCTTTTAACGGCAGCAAAACAAAAAGCCTCTCATGCATCCGTGGGTGAGGGATGGTTAAATTTTTATCATTTAAAATTAGATTATCAAATAAGAGAATATCCAAATCCAAAGTTCTTGGCCCATTTTTATCAGCTCTAATTCTACCAGCCATATTTTCAATTTTTAAAAGTTTATTAAGTAGCTCATAAGGACTAATATCTGAATTAATCTTAATGACAGCATTGATGAAATTGGGTTGGTCTAAAATTCCTACTGGCGCGGTTTCATATAGATAGGATTCACATAAAATTTTAACACCATCTATATTCTTAATAGATAAAATTCCTTGTTTAACCTGTTCTTTTGGGTTTTCAAGGTTGCTTCCTAAAGCAATAAAAATATTACTCATTGTTCAAATTTTTTTATTGGCAATAAGTATGTTTTGATTCTCTTTATTTGACTCAATAAATTTAGTCCACCACAAACCTTCAAATTTTGAAATTTCTAAAGATTGAGATCGAAGTAATAAAAAGTCGTACGAAGCTCTAAACCTTGGATGACTTAAAAGTCTATATATTTTTTTTGATGATGTACTATTAAATCTTGGCTGAAGTCGCCAAATCTCACTCATTGTAATGGAAAATCTTTTTTGTATCGGAAAAATTCTTGTTTGTTTCTGAAGCGTATCATCAATTGCTTTATTCAGAGCTAAAGATGGGTGGGGGAAATTTTTTTGATATTTTTTGCTCAATTCACTAACATCATTCCATAAAAAAACTGCCAACAAGAATCCCGGGTTTATAGATTTACTATTTTTAATTCTTATGTCTGTATTTTTAAGCGCTTGTAATAGAAAGTTATTAAAGATTTTATTATCTCCATCTAAAGATGGAAAATAAATATTACTTAAATTATATTTCTTAAATAGCACCATACTTTCCTGAGCATGACCTGTTAAAAAAAACTTCATAACTTCATCAAATAAACGAGAGTAGGGGACAGATTTAAGAAGGCCCATAGATTTTCTAATTTCACTTAATGTTTCACTATGCATTTCCATTTTTAATTTTGCTGAGAAACGAATAGCCCTCAAAATTCGAATGGGGTCTTCTTTGTATCGTAATTTTGGATTGCCAATAAGGCGCAATTGATTATTTTGAATATCTCGTAGACCGCCGTAGAAATCTATTATATTTTTATTTTCAACATCGTAATAAAGTCCATTAATAGTGAAATCTCTTCTTTCAGCATCTTCCTCAATTGACCCATATTCATTATCTTTTATAACTCCATTCTTCATTTGTATTTTTTGGCGAGGTGTTGCTCTGAATGTTGAGACCTCAATAATTTCACGACCATAAATTACGTGAACAAGCTTAAATCTCCTCCCAATAATTCTTGATTTCTTAAAAATTGATCTTACTTGTTCTGGATTGGCATTAGTTGCAATATCAAAGTCTTTAGGTTTGTAACCCATTAAAATATCACGAACCGCACCCCCTACTATAAAGGCATCATAATTATTTTTTTTAAGTATTTTGACTGTATCTAGAGCTGCATCACTTATTAGCTCATGATTAATTTTTTTCGTTTTGAAAAATGAATGAATTTTTTCTTGAAAGATCTGAAGAAGATTGCTATTCATGAATTATGATTATTTTGTATCTTTTTTCCAAAACACATCATTGAAATGATTAATTTTGTTTAAAAATCTAGCTAATACAAAGAGCATATCAGATAGACGATTAATATATTTAAGAGAGGCCTCATTTACTTTATCAGTTTGAGCTAAGTTAAATAAATTTCTTTCAACTCTCCTACAAACTGTTCTTGCTAGGTGGCAATAGGAAGAAGCCTTGGAGCCGCCAGGTAAAATAAATTCTTTTAATGACTCTAATTTATTATTCATAGCATCAAGCTCATTTTCAAGGAAAACAATTTTTTTATCATCTATTTTTATATGATTTGGTATAGATAATTCTCCACCAATATCAAATAAATCATGCTGCACTTTCTCAAGAATAAGTTTCTTATCATCCGGTAATTTTTCTGTGAGAAGAATTCCAATAATGGAGTTTAATTCATCAATATTACCTAATGATTCAATTCGAGCATTGAATTTGTCTACTCGAGAGCCATCTGCAAGACCAGTCTTTCCTTGGTCGCCGGTCCGTGTATATATCTTTGTTAGCCTATTTGCCATAATTTACCATTTTAATATTCTACATTAACCTACTTTATTTATTATTTTTATCTCTATAATTAGCAATACAATGAAAAATACACAACCAATTGGAATTTTTGACTCTGGAGTAGGCGGGATATCTGTTATGTCACACATTCATAGCTTGCTTCCTAATGAAAGTTTAGCTTATGTTGCAGACTCTTTATTTGCGCCTTACGGACTAAAAAGTAAAGATCTGATTTTAGAAAGATCTAAAACTGCTATTGATTACTTAATTAAGAAACAATCTGTAAAGTTAATTGTAGTTGCCTGCAATACTGCTACTGCTTCTGCTATTCAAGAACTTCGTCAGATATATCAAATTCCAATTATTGGTATGGAGCCTGCAATAAAGCCTGCTACTAAAGCCACTATTTGTAAAAAAGTTGGTATCTTAGCAACTAACGGCACATTGGATAGTGCAAAATTTTCTGCATTACTAGAAACTTATTCAGGAGAAATTGATTTTTATACGCAGCCTTGCCCTGGCTTGGTTGAGCTTATAGAGCAAGGACGAATCGATGATTCATCTATAAAAAATTTAATCCAAAAGCATTTAAACCCATTAATTGAAAGAAAAGTTGATACGATTGTTTTAGGATGTACCCATTATGTTTTTATTAGAAATATAATTGAAAATATAATGGGGCCTGAGGTAAAAATAATTGATACGGGTTTAGCTGTAGCTAAACATGTAAAGAGTGAATTAGAAAAGTTTTCTTTACAGAATAAATCAAAAGAAAAATATTATTCAATTTCAACGAATAGCATTAATAGAGAAATGGAAGAAATTATTAGATCTATTACTATAAATTCAGATTTTAAATTTAGTTATTTTGATAGTTGGAGTTAATTATTTTTAATCAACATAACTTAACCAATGCTCGTAATCTGGATTATCTCCTTTAACCGTATCAAAATAGATTGTTTGTATTTCCGCAGTTAAGGGACCTTTTGTACCTTTTCCGATAAGCCTCCCATCAAGCTCTTTGATGGGAGTAACTTCCGCAGCAGTCCCAGTAAAGAATGCCTCGTCAGCAGTGTATACCTCATCACGGGTGATACTTTTTTCGCTCACTTTAACGTCCAACCCTTTAGCTATTGTCATAACTGTATCTCTTGTAATGCCTTCTAAAGCACTAGTTAAAGTGGGCGTTATTAACTCACCATTTTTTACTATAAAAATATTTTCCCCAGTTCCTTCAGCAATAAAGCCTTGAATATCTAATAATAATGCCTCATCGTAACCATCATTAGTTGCCTCTTGGTGCGCTAATATAGAATTCATATAATTCCCATTGGCCTTGGCTTTTGTCATTGTACTATTTACATGATGCCTAGATAAAGATGATGTCTTAACCTTAATTCCAGAATCAAGCGCTTCTTGACCCATATAAGCCCCCCAGCTCCATGCGGCGACTATTAAATTAGTGGATAATTCTTTTGCAGAAATACCCATAGCTTCTGCGCCATAAAATGCCATAGGTCTGATATAACCTGACTTTAAATTATTTTTACTAATTGAATCTTTATGAGCCTGATTTATTTGAGCTGGAGTAAAAGGTATTGTCATCCCTACAATATGGGCAGAATTAAATAATCTTTTTGTATGGTCCGCTAATCTAAAGATGGCAGGACCTTTTTTTGTTTCATAAGCTCTTACACCTTCAAAAACACCTAAACCATAGTGAAGGGTATGGGTAAGTACGTGCGTTTTTGCTTCACGCCAAGGCACAAATTTATCATTAAACCAGATAAACCCATCACGATCTTCCATTGTCTGTGGTATTGCCATAATGCCCCTTTAAACTTTTAATAAATTTTCTTTTCTTATCTCAGGATATCCTGAATTGCTCTCAGTTAGCATGATAAAATGAATTTTAACTTTTAAGAAACTATACATGAATAAATTTTTTGTTATTTTACTACTATTATCAACTTTATTGTCTTGTTCGGACAATAATTTGATTTTTAATGGATCAAATCTAACAGAGG
>Ga0209502_10002636_pt1 | contig 14751 bp, 9 predicted proteins | sample ArcticOcean_MG_C_10_FD_187442 | JGI IMG/M metagenome (GOLD analysis project Ga0209502, IMG submission 187442) | Marine microbial communities from western Arctic Ocean - ArcticOcean_MG_CB11_90 (SPAdes) (version 2) | ecosystem: Environmental > Aquatic > Marine > Oceanic | place: Arctic Ocean...
TCATCCCAACTATTACTAGCGTCTATCCTAACGGCTCTGCCGATGTAAACGAGTTCCATAACGCAGGAGGTGTTGCTGCGTTTATAGGCTCTCTTTTAGATGGGGGGTATCTTTTTTCAGATGTGCAGACTCTCTTAGGAGATAGCCTAGAGACCTATAGAAATAAATTAGAGATTAAAAATAATAAATTGGTATGGGAAAATCCTGCAAAAATACTAGATCAAAGCATCATTCGCGATAGCTTTAATCCTTTTAATACATCAGGCGGTTTAAAACTAGTAAATGGCAATATAGGAAAAGGTATTATAAAAACCTCATCCTTGACTGAGCCAGATGTGGATATTGTTGCCCCAGTATCAGTATTTAACGATCAGGAAGCTGTTCTTGAGGCCTTCGGAACAGGCCGATTAAATAAAGATTGTATTATTGTAGTTAGAGGACAAGGCCCGTCAGCTAATGGAATGCCTGAACTTCATAAGCTAACATCTCCATTAAATGTTCTTCAGTCAAAAGGCTATAAGGTTGCAATAATTACTGATGGCAGGATGTCAGGTGCATCAGGAAGTGTCCCAGCAGTAATTCATATAACACCGGAAGCTAAATTGGGCGGCACTTTGGCAATTATCCAAGATGGAGACATTATTAAAATTGATATTATAAATGGATTATTTAACTTATTAGTTGAGGATGATTTACTTGTTAAAAGAATTCCGATGGTTTTTGATGATCAGCCATCTGGTATTGGCAGAGAATTATTCAAATCATTTAGGACAAGTGTGAGCTCGGTTGAGACTGGAGCTTCAATATTCTGATGAGCATTTTAAAAACTATTAAAAAAAATAAAATAATACCCTTAGGCACTCTAGTAAACGAAGATGAGGTATTAAATATCTGCAACTGTTTAACTGAATCAGACATACCACTTATCGAAGTAACTCTTAGAGATAAAAGGGTGATCGATGCAATCCCTAGCTTTAAAAAGTATCCAAATATATATTTAGGTATTGGGACTATAAGAACAACTCAACAGATTGATTTAGCTATAAATGCCGGAGCATCATTTGCTATCACTCCTGGCTTTTCTCCAATAATATCAGATTACGCATCGAGCAAAGGCTTACTTTTAATTCCAGGTGTACAGACTGCCAGTGAGGTAATGGCAGCAAGTGAGGCGGGACACAAGGTTTTGAAATTTTTCCCTGCTGAATTATCCGGAGGTATTGATAAATTAAATGCATTCAAATCTGTATTTCCAGACATAACATTTATCCCAACAGGCGGCATTACAAACAAGAACATTGCCAACTACCTTAACTTAGGTAATGTAATTGCTGTCGGGGCATCGTCAGCAATGCCAGAGTCATTAATAAGATCTAGGTCTTGGAAAAAAATTACTAATAATTTATTAGAAATAAAAACTATAATAGAAACTACTTAATTTATAAATAGGGGATTGGGGAATGTTTAATACATTAGATTGGATTATTGTTGGAATATATTGCTTTGGTATTATTGGTTTGGCTACATATGTTTCAAGAACAAATTCAGGTAAGGAGAGAAGTGCAGAAGATTACTTTCTTGCTGGAAGATCCCTTCCTTGGTGGGCTATAGGGGCCTCACTTATAGCCGCTAACATTTCAGCAGAGCAAATCATCGGAATGTCTGGTCAAGGCTTTGTTGTTGGCATGGCTATAGCAGTATGGGAGTTAACAGCAGCAATAGCTCTTATTGTTATGGCTAAGTTCTTTTTGCCATTATTCTTAGAAAAACAAATTTATACAATGCCTCAATTCCTTGAGCAAAGATTCGATAAACGAGTTAGCTTGGTGTTGTCATTTTTTTGGCTCACAGTTTATGTATTTATAAATTTGACCACTGTCTTGTGGCTGGGATCATTAGCGATTAACACGCTAACAGGGTTGTCACTAACAAATGGGTTGATTGTTTTAGCAGTTCTATCGTTAGCATATTCTTTATCAGGTGGCTTAAAAGCAGTAGCTATGACAGATATAGTTCAGGTTGTTCTTTTAATTTTTGGCGGTTTGGCTGTCTCGTACATCGCTTTAAATAAAATATCTGGTGATCAAGGTATATTCGAGGGGCTAAGTATTGTCTATACAGCAATGCCTGAAAAATTTGACATGATTCTGTCACCAGAAAATCCTTCTTATAATAACCTTCCAGGTATATGGATATTAATTGGTGCCGGAGTCTGGATAGGGCACTTTGCTTACTGGGGTTTCAATCAATATATAACGCAAAGAGCATTAGGTGCAAAATCTATTAAAGAAGCACAAAAAGGAGTTATGTTTGCCGCATACCTAAAGCTTCTTATGCCATTAGTTATAGTTCTTCCAGGAATATGTGCAGCAATATTATTTCCAGTTCTTGAGAAGTCAGATCAAGCATATCCAATGATGATGTCATTATTACCAAATGGATTGCTAGGACTGACTTTTGCTGCGCTTATAGCAGCTATTGTTTCGTCCTTGGCATCAATGACAAATAGCATAAGTACTATCTTTACAATGGACATCTATAGATCATTTTCAAAAAATACTGTTTCTGAATCAAAGCTTATAAGTATTGGAAGAAATACAGTTGTAATATCTCTCCTCGTTGCTGTGATAATTGCAAAGCCATTATTGGGTAATTTTGATTCCATATTTCAATATATACAAAACTTCACTGGACTATTCACCCCTGGGATACTGGTTATCTTTTTAGTTGCTCTTTTTTGGAAGAAAGCTACAACATTGTCAGTTATGGTAGCTGCAATATTATCCCTAGTTCTCTCGATATTAATAAGTGCTGTTTTGCCAGAATTATCATATATCCATAGAATGGGCATCGTATTCTTTATGTCAGGCTTTGGTTGTTACTTAACATCATTGCTTCAAGGCTATGCAGATCAAGAAAAAGCAATTGATTTAAAGGGAATCGATTTTTCTACATCAAAATCCTTCAATATAAACTCATTAATAGTTATTACTGTTCTTGTTTTAATATATGGAGTTTTTTGGTAAAAACTCAACATTTCAAATTTTTATTATGAATAAGTATATTTTATTAATTTCAGTCTTTTTAGTTAGTTCTTGTAGTTTTAACTCTAATTCTGATTCAGTCGATTCAACTAAGTTATCTGAGGTAGATTGGTCTAATGTCAACTCATGTAAGACCTATGAAGTACCAGGTTTTATAGATGAATTAATTAATAAAATGACCTTAGAACAGAAGGTTGGGCAAATAATAATGCCTGATATTGACGAGGTATCTCCTGATGAAGCCAAGGAGTATCACCTCGGCACATTTTTAAATGGCGGAGGGAAATTTCCTAATAAGAATAAAAATAGCTCAGTTAGTGATTGGAAAAACCTAAGTAAAGATTTCTATGAAGCATCAACATATGTAGATGGGATAATGGTGCCTATTTTATGGGGCACAGATGCAGTTCATGGTCATAATAATGTTATTGGCGCGACCATATTTCCTCATAACATTGGTCTAGGATCTACGATGAATACCGATTTAGTTAAGGTTATTGGAGGTGTTGTGGCAAAAGAGCTACTATCAACTGGTATACCCTGGACTTTCGCCCCCACTATTGCTGTTCCTCAAAATGATTTATGGGGAAGAACTTATGAAGGCTATTCCGAAGACCCAAATCTCGTAGCAATTATGGGTGAGGCCATGATACTTGGCTTGCAAGGAGAGGGAGATGAGTTCCTTGATAATAATCATGTGCTGGCAACCGCTAAACACTTTCTTGGCGACGGTGGAACAGACGGCGGAATAGATCAGGGCAATACAATTCTTTCAGAAGAGGATTTTAAAAACATTCATGGAACTCCTTACTTTAATGCAATTAATGCTTGCATTCAGACTGTTATGGCAAGTTTTAACTCATGGAATGGCACTAAGATGCATGGAAATAAATATCTTCTATCAAGTATCTTAAGAGATGAAATGGGATTTAATGGTCTTGTTGTCGGTGACTGGAATGGACATAGCCAAATACCTGGATGCTCCAATGAAAGCTGTCCTGAATCCTTTAATGCTGGTGTTGATATTTTTATGGTTCCTGATGACTGGAAATTACTATATAAAAATACTCTTGACCAAGTTAATTCAGGATTGATAACGAAAGAAAGACTCGATGATGCTGTTAGAAATATTCTTCAAGTTAAGCACCTTCTTGGAATGTTTGATGAAAGAAAGCCTCATCTCTATCCTCATAATTTTATAGGCTCACAAGAACATAAAGAGATTGCAAGGCAGGCTGTAAGGGAGTCAATAGTTCTTCTAAAAAATAACTCAAACACTCTGCCAGTAAAATCTGGTAAACATATCCTGGTCGTGGGCGAGGCATCAAGGCAAATAAAAAATCAAATGGGTGGTTGGACTATTTCATGGCAGGGTAGAGATGTAGTAAATAAGGATTTTCCAAATACCTTAAGTATTTATGATTCTCTTAAATCTAGAGCAGAGTCAGTTGGAAGCACCATTGAATATTCTGTTGACTCTTCCTATACCAAAAAACCAGATCTTGTGATATTTGTTTATGGAGAAGAGCCATATGCTGAAGGAGATGGGGACAGAAAGTCATTATTTTTTATCAATCAAGATAAGAACTTTAAAAGTTACATGGAGAATATTAAGTCCAAGGGTATATCAACCGCCTCTCTATTTCTTTCTGGCAGACCTTTAATAATCAACAAGGAGCTTAATTTATCTGATGCATTTGTTCAGTTATGGCTGCCCGGATCAGCTGTAGAGGGAATTTCAGATGTTATATTTACTAAGAAGGATGACTTGGTAAATCATGATTTCAAAGGAAAGCTGTCATTTTCATGGCCAAAGAAATCATCTCAGTTAAAACTTAATTATGGTGATGAGATATATGACCCCTTATTTAGTTTTGGTTATGGTCTTACCTATAAAGATAATCTTCACATAGAAGAGATTGCAATAGAGGATAGCAATTCTAGGTTTGATGAGATAACTATATTTCTAGGCTCTGCATATCCCTCATACCATGAGGTAGTTTCTTACTTCGACCCTTTAAAAAATAAGGAGATATATGAAGGCGTTAGTGCTGATATTTTTTCAAATATAAAATCTGGAATAAAACTTTCAAAATTTGATTTTAAAAAGCAAGATGATGCCAAGAATATCAACTTCGGAGATAGAAACATTAATAAAACATGGAATATATCTAGCGGGGCAACTGAGGATATATCCTATATGAAAAATGGAAGTATTCAGCTAATTATTAGAGTGAATAATCTAGCAAAAGAAGGTTTATATTTAAATTTTTCATGTAATAAAGATAAGGATCAATTAGTTTCATCAAAAAGTACAAAGTGTTTTAAAGGCTTTGAGGTCTCAGAAAAATTCTCTGAAGTTAATCTAAATAAATGGCAAACAGTAAATATTCCTATTCACTGCTTGGGCGGAGATGATTTTGAATTATCTTCAATTTCTACTAGAGCCCAAATTCAAACTATTGGTAACTGGGATATAGATATTCATTCAATTAAATATATTAGCAATCAGGGATATAATTCATGCAAAATTTACACACAGGATTATGAGTAATATATTACTAGTTGATGTTGGGGGAACAAACCTAAGATATGCTTATGCATCTGAAGGTCTAAAGTCTATTGAGAATTCCAAAAAAATATCACTTGATTCAGTTGAAAATTTTGAAAATCTTATTGGTGATTTAATCAATAATTCTAATGTTAAGAATCTTGTAATATCAGCAGCTGGGCCAAAAATGTACGGAACTATCTCCATGACTAATAGAGATATTTCAGTGAATGAAAACAACCTAATCTCAAAATTTAATTTAAATAGCTGCGATCTTCTTAATGATTGGGAATCAATAGGATATAGTCTGTCTGACATCGATGATAAAGAAATTAAATTTATAAAAGAAGGTAAACCATTCAATAATACAACTTTCTTTATAGGCCCTGGAACTGGTCTTGGAGCTGCAGTTAGCGTTGAGGGAAGAGCGGTAATGGCCACTGAGGTAGGGAACACTTCTGGGCTCACCCAGCAGCTACTAAACAATTATAATATATCTGATGGCAGTAGCTTTACTGCATTAGAGAGCGTTGTTTCCGGCTCTGCAATATCAAAAATATTCAGCATTAAAACTGGAAATAATATTTCATCTGAAGAGGTTGTAAAACTTTATAGAGATGGTGATATTGATGCTATCGAAGTGATTGATGGGTTTACAAAATCTTTAGCTGAGGTCATCTCAGATTTAGCATTAACATTTATTAGTGGTAATGGTATTTATCTCGCTGGCAGCTTAATGAGAACTATCACGGAATTAATGGACAAAGACCTATTCATCAAACAATTCTTAGACAATAAACTTCCACAACACAGAAAAATTCTCGAGTTAATGCCAATTGGAATAATCAATAGAGAACATGCTTGCCTTCTCGGCAATTTAAACTACTTTAACAGCAAATAATAAAAACCGACTTATGAAAAAACTTAAAGAGATTTATTTGGGTAGCTTGCAAAGCAAGTTTGACAATAGTGATGTTGAGGGGTCAGAGGTTGTTATAAATGGAGAAAATTTCTATAAAATATCAAATGTAAATGCCATGCGCCCCTTCTTTATGAGTCTAGTAAGCCCATTTAATCATTGGCTTTTTATATCAAGTAATGGAGCTTTATCTGCTGGAAGAAAGAATAGCAATAATTCTTTATTTCCCTATTACACAGACGACAAAATAACTGAATCAAATGAAATAACTGGCAGTAAATCTATATTTCATATTGTTAAAGGTGATACATCTATTCTTTGGGAACCATTTTCCAATAGTCATATTGGTATATATGAGACTACTAGAAACCTTTATAAGAACCTTAGAGGTACAAAAATTATCTTTGAGGAAATCAATCATGATCTTAACCTAGAGTTTTCTTATCAATGGAATGTTAGTGATAAATATGGATTTATTAAAAAATCTAAATTAATAAATAAGAATATCGATAATATTAATATCAGAATCCTAGATGGAGTTCAAAATATTCTTCCTTGGGGACTTGAGCAGCCAACTCAAAATAATACAAGCAACCTTGTAGATGCATACAAAAGAAGTGAACTTGAAGTTAAATCAGGCCTGGGTATTTTTGCATTAAGTTCTATAATCGTGGACAAGGCAGAGCCAAGCGAAGCTCTTAAAGCCAATGTGGTATGGTCATTGGGCTTCAGGACATCACAGAAGTTACTATCCTCTTCACAGTTAAAAAAATTCAGAGAAGAGGGCCTTATTAACCAAGAAGTTGATATTAAAGCTGAAAAAGGTGCTTATTTTATTAATACTGAAGTTAACTTAAAAGCTAGTGAAGAAAAAAAATGGTTGATATGTGCAGATGTAAATAAAACCTCTGCAGATATTATTTCTCTCTCAAATGAAATCACTAACAATAAAAATTTAGAACATGTCGTTGATATTGATATACAAAATGCTTCCGATGAACTTTATAAACTAACTGGTTCTTCAGATGGTTTACAGACTACCTCTGATAAAAGAAGAAATATTCGCCATTTTTCTAATACTCTTTTTAATATTATGAGAGGTGGTATTTTTGATGATAGCTATAATATTTGTAAAGATGATTATATTGCATACTTAAAAAAAGCAAATCTAGAGGTTATTTCAGACAATTCGCTTTATTTACAAGCTTTACCAGAGTCCTTCTCTCTCTATGATTTACGAAATTTTGCTGATAAAAGAAATGACACAAATTTAAAAAGATTATCTAGTGAATATCTGCCCCTTAAATTTAGCAGAAGACATGGCGATCCTAGTAGACCTTGGAACCAATTCTCTATCAACACTATAAATGAAATAGACGGATCTAAGGTGCTTGATTATGAGGGGAATTGGAGAGATATTTTCCAAAACTGGGAAGCCTTAGCACATTCATATCCAGGCTTTATCGACTCAATGATTTTAAAATTCTTAAATGCAACAACCTTCGATGGATATAACCCTTACAGAGTTACTAAAGATGGATTTGACTGGGAAACAATTGAGCAAGATAACCCTTGGTCTTATATTGGTTACTGGGGAGATCATCAGATAATCTACCTATTAAAATTTCTTGAGTTTATTGAGTCTTATTATCCAAACAAGCTTAATGATTATTTTCTTGATGAGTCTTTTGTTTATGCAAATGTCCCATATAGGATTAAATCCTATGAACAGATTTTAAATGATCCAAAAAATACAATTGATTTTAATTATGAGAGTGAAGATTTAATACAACAAAGAAAAGCCAAAATTGGATCCGATGGAGCACTTTTATTCTCTCAAGAGAATAATATGATTAAGGTTAATTTTTTAGAAAAAATTCTTGCAACACTTTTATCAAAAATGTCTAACTTCATTCCAGGTGCTGGAATATGGATGAACACTCAAAGGCCTGAATGGAATGATGCTAATAATGCATTAGTTGGTAATGGGGTATCAATGGTGACCTTATATTATCTTAGAAGATTTTTACATTTTTTTGAAACCATTATTCATAACTCAACCTTTGAAAAGGTTTCTATCTCTGAGGAGCAAAAAGAGCTTCTATCATCAATAACTGCAGCGCTTCATTCTAATAGCAAAATACTTGAAAGCGATATTAGTGATAAAGATCGTAAAAATGTCATGGATACTCTTGGAAACGCATCTAGTACCTTTAGAGATAATATTTATAAAAATGGTTTTACAGGAAAAAAAATAGATGTTTCAAAAAATGATTTAACTAGCTTTATTCAGCTGTCGATACAAAACCTTGAGCACTCAATAAATTTAAATAAAAGGGTTGATGGTCTATTCCATGCCTATAACTTAATATCAATTCATCCTAATAAAGTATCAGTCTCCCATTTACCTGAAATGTTAGAAGGGCAAGTGGCTATACTTAGTTCACAGTTTCTCTCTATCGAGGAAAGTCTTTCAGTTCTTGATTCATTAAAGTCTAGTAATTTATTTAGGGCAGATCAATACAGCTATATTCTTTACCCTAATAAAGAATTACCGGGGTTTCTATGTAAAAATAATATTGATTCAAGCCTAATAGACAAATCAGAGCTTTTAAAAGTCTTACTCAACGATAAAAACATGCAAATAGTGAACACCGATGCTAATAATCATTTCCATTTCAATGGTAACTTCCATAATTCACTATGCCTAAGAGAGGAACTAGAAAAGCTCCCAGAGGCTTATGATGAGTTAGTCAAGAAAGAGAAAGACCTAATTCTTTCTATTTTTGAGCAAGTCTTCGATCACAAATCTTTTACTGGAAGATCGGGAACTTTTTATGGATATGAGGGCTTGGGCTCTATATATTGGCACATGGTTTCCAAGTTATTATTGTCGGTATTTGAGGTTACTAGAGATTCTATTGAGCAAAATAATGATTCGAAGATTACTGGCAGATTATTCGATCATTATTTTGAAATTAATGAGGGCATAGGGACTAATAAATCACCTGCATTATATGGAGGCTTTCCAACTGATCCATACTCTCATACACCTTTTGGTCGAGGCGTGCAGCAACCAGGGATGACAGGGCAGGTCAAGGAAGATATTTTAAGCAGGTTTGGTGAGCTTGGTGTTTTGATCAAAGATGGAACTATTAGCTTTAACCCAACTATTTTAAAACATGATGAATTTTTAAATGAAGAAAGAACGTTTAAATTTGTTAATCTTGATAATGAGATAGTCTCACACACGTTATTGCCAAAAACATTAGGTTTTACTGTATGTCAGGTTCCTATAATTTATAAACTATCAACAATAATGAAAGTTAATGTTATTTATAAAAGTGGATCTAATACTGAGATTAAAGGAAATAATTTAGGAAGTATTGTTAGCGATTCTATTTTTAGAAGAAAAAATGAAATTGATAAAATAGAAGTACATATTACGAAAAATTAATTTGAGAACACTTAACAATAAAACTACAAACAAAACTTTATTTGTAGTATTTATATTAGCTATGGTCTTAAGTAGCTGTTACAGGAGCGATTTTGATATGAATAAGTCTGCAAAAGATTTTTTAGGTGATGCTAATTACCCCGCTATATCCTATGGTGGATATAGACTCGAAAGCAGAGAGCTCCAACCAACTATAGAAGAAATTAAAGAAGATCTACTTATTATGTTTGCCCAGGGTTTTAGAGTAATAAGAACCTATGATGTTCATCATAATTTTGCTGAAAATACTCTTGAGGCAATTCACCAGTTACAAAATGAGACAAAAGATTTTGAGATGTATGTAATGCTTGGAGCATGGATTGATTGTAAAGATTCTTTCACTGAACATCCAAATCATGACGAGGAAGATATTGAAGGAAATCTTCGTGAAATTAATGAGGTTGTAAGGCTTGCTAATATATATCCTAATATTGTAAAAATTATTGCGGTTGGTAATGAGGCCATGGTTCACTGGGCAACGAGTTACTTTGTAAAGCCCTCAGTTATTTTAAAATGGGTAAATCATCTTCAGAATTTAAAAAATACCAATCAACTTCCTTCTGATTTATGGATTACGAGTTCTGATAACTTTGCATCATGGGGCGGCGGTGATGCTAATTATCATAATGACGACCTTAATAATTTAATCAAAGCTGTTGATTTTATATCAATGCATACATATGCATTTCATGACACTTATTACAATCCTAGTTTTTGGAATATTAAATCTGATAGCTCTGATCTAGATAAGGTTGAAATTATTAATAAGGCTATAATGAGAGCTATCGAATATGAATATCAGCAATACATTAGTGTTAAAAATTATGTTTATAGTATCGATGACAGCAAGAGAATACATATTGGTGAGACAGGTTGGTCTAGTGTTGCAAATGATTTGTATGGGTCAGATGGAACTAAAGCTGCTGATGAATTGAAGCAGGGTATTTATTTCAAAAAGATAACAGATCTGTGTGCATCATTGTCTATATCATGTTTCTATTTCTCTGCATTTGATGAGCCATGGAAAGATTCAAACAATCCCGAGGGTTCAGAAAATCACTTCGGGTTATTTACAGTTGATGGCAAGGCTAAATATGCCTTGTGGGATTCAGTTAATGATGGCTTATTCAAAGGTCTTAAAAGACCAAATAAAATTATTAAAACCTTTGATGGTGATTTAAATGCTCTCATGGAGACTGTATATCTTCCCCCAGTAAATGTGGAGGACGGGCATCAATGAGAGCTTTTCATTCTATTCTAATATTTTCTTTACTTTGTTCCTCAAATTTGTTTTCAATAAATGTAGATATTGTTGAAAATAAATTATTCTTAGATGGAAAACCATTCTATATGAAAGGTATTTGCTATCATCCAGTTCCAAAAGGCTCGACAAAAAGAAATTTCTCAACATTAAATGAAGATCTTATTCTTATGAAAGAGGCTGGTATCAATACAATTAGAGTCTATGAGCCAATCGATGATATCGATGTTCTAAATGCAATTAACAATGCAGATATAAAAATTATTATTAGCTTTGGATATAACCAAAAGGGTATATACGATATTGTTTCAGGTACTTACATTGAATATGTCAAGAAATACTTAGACCATAATGCAATTCTTATGTGGGAGTTAGGTAATGAGTATAACTATAACCCACAGTGGTTCGGGGGCAATATTGATAATTGGTATAAGGCTATGAATCGAGCATCTATTAAAATTCAATCCATTGACAAAAATAGACTTGTCTCTTCTGCTCATGGAGATATTCCTGATAACAAAGCTCTTGAACTTGGATCAAGTATAAATATCTGGGGTATTAATGTTTATCGATGGGATGAGCCGGCATCGGTATTCGCAGAATGGAAAGCAGTAAGCAATAAGCCAATATATTTCTCTGAAATCGGTAGCGATAGCTATATGACTAAACCAACAAATATATACAAAATGGGTGTCAATGAAAAAGCACAGTCAGATGCAAATACAATAATACTTAATGAGATTCTTGATAATGCTAGTTTAAACGAAGGCGCATTTATTTTTCAGTTTGCTGATGGTTTATGGAAAGCAGGCAACCCATCTACTCAAGATACTGGTGGGTCAGCTCCTAATAGCGATGGAACGCCCTATGATGGAACTGCAAATGAAGAATATTGGGGAATGGTTGATATAAACAGAAGAAAAAAAAATACATTCTATGCTATTAAAGATATTTATTCTGAATTCAAATTAGAGGAAAATTCTTCAAGATAATAAAAATCTAAAATATATAATAAACCTAATTTAATAGGGGGGGGTTATGGAAAAACATACAATTTCAGTTGGCCAAAAAATTGCTTTTGGGCTGGGGATGCTTGCAAATCAAATGTTTCCAGCAGCACTAGGTATTTTTATTGTTGTTCTCATTAATGATTTAGGCTTTAATCCGCTTCTTTATGGAGTTATAGCTTTTATACCCCGTTTTATTGATGCCATTACTGATCCCTTAATGGGCTTTATTTCAGATAATACTAAATCCAAATGGGGCAAGAGAAGACAGTATGTTTTTATTGGCGCTTTTTTAACCGGAATATCATTTATTTTAATGTGGCAGTTATACCCAGAAAATGGAATAAATTTCAATTTTTGGTATTTTTTATTCTTCTCATTACTTTTTTATTTAGGAATTACTATTTTTGGAATCCCTTTTGTTGCTATGGGCTATGAGATGAGTGATGACTTTCATGAAAGAACACAGATAATGGCAATTGCTCAATTCATCGGGCAATTTGCATGGATAATAGTTCCATGGTTCTGGGTACTTATTTACGATCCTTCAGTTTTTGCAGATCCCGCATCCGGGTCGAGACAATTATCAATAATTGTAGGTATCACTTGTACACTTCTTGCAGTTATCCCTGCTATTTTTATTAAAAGTAAATCTTCGTTAAATGAGAAGAACCTTGTACCGGTTACTAGAAAAAACATAGGAAAAAGTTTTACTAATACTTTTATTATCCTGGGTGATGCTTTTCGAAATGTACCTTTTAGAAAGTTATGCATTGCAACAGTTCTTGTTTTCGGATCATTTCAAACTATTGCTGCTTTTTCTTTTTTTATAATAGTGCATTATTTATTTACGGGTGACGCAGCCGCAGCTGGCGTTTGGCCAACTCTTCATGGAAGCATTGGAGCAACAATAACTACTTTTTTAGTAATACCTATTATTAACCTCATGACAAAAAGGTTTGGCAAGAGAGATACTTTTTTAATATCTCAGGGTATTTCAATAATTGGCTATATATTATTTTGGTTCTTATTTGTTCCAGGTAAGCCTTATATGTTTCTTTTTGCTCTTCCTTTTTTCTCTTTTGGAATAGGCGGGCTATTTACTTTGATGATGAGCATGACGGCAGATGTATGTGATTATGAGGAACTCCGAAATGGATTGCCAAGAAAGGAGGGTACTTTTGGTGCCTTTTATTGGTGGATGGTAAAACTAGGAGTGGCCTTAGCAGGATTGTTTTCCGGATTAATAATGTATTATGTAGGGTTTTCACCTGATGCACTTTCGCAAACAGAAGGTGCTCTTACTGGTCTGAGATTAGCCTATTCCGGTATTCCAATAACAGGTACCCTCATAGCAATGTATGTAATGAGAGATTATGATCTTAACGAAGATAGAGCTTATGAAATTAAACAGCAGCTTGAAATAAGACGACAAGGTGAGAGTCCAAATGTCATTTAAAAAAGAGAATCTTTTATCACTTTTGAGATCAAATTTAGATGACTTGCCATTAAATGAACTAAAAAATAATGCATCTAATTTATTAAAAGACCAGATACATGGAATTTGTTTTAGTTTATACGAAGACTATCAACAGCCTGGAGATTTTGTATCAGACGAGCAAATCATCAGAAGACTAAATATTATTAAACCCTATACATCATGGGTTAGGACATTCTCATCTAAAGACGACCATGGTCGTATTGCAAAGCTTGCCAAGGAGCTTGGGTTTAAGACTTTAGTAGGAGCATGGTTAAGTGATGATAAAGATCAAAACTCTCAAGAAGTTGAAGCGCTTATCGAGCTATCTAATGGTGGTTTTGTTGACATAGCTGCTGTTGGTAATGAGGTGATTTATAGAGAAGAGCTTGAAGAACAAGAGCTAATTGATTATATAAATTATGTTAAAAGAAATATAGTTAATATACCTGTTGGGTATGTAGATGCATATTATGAATTTAGAGACAGACCAAAAATTACTGAAGTTTGTGATGTAATTCTAGCTAACTGCTACCCATTTTGGGAAGGGTGTGCAGCTGAATACTCATTACTTTATATGAAAGATATGTTCAGGGAAGCCTCAAAAGCGGCAAAAGGCAAGAAGGTTATTATTACTGAAACAGGCTGGCCTAGTGACGGCAGTGATTTGTGGGGAGCACATCCGTCTTATGCGAACTATTTAAAATACTTTATAAACACTCAGTTGTGGTCAAAGAATGAGAATATAGATATCTTTTACTTTTCATCCTTTGATGAGTCATGGAAAATAGATAGTGAGGGTGATGTGGGTGCTTATTGGGGCTTATGGGATAAAAATGAGAACCTCAAATTTTAAATAGAAATATTGATTTTATCTTATTCTCATTTCGAATTTTTTGTGTATAATTCCTCCCACTATGGCAGATAAAAAACAAACAAAAGTATATTTAATTCCTGAAGGTGAGACTAGAGATAGTCATACTTATCACTACACAG
>Ga0209502_10002643_pt1 | contig 14723 bp, 13 predicted proteins | sample ArcticOcean_MG_C_10_FD_187442 | JGI IMG/M metagenome (GOLD analysis project Ga0209502, IMG submission 187442) | Marine microbial communities from western Arctic Ocean - ArcticOcean_MG_CB11_90 (SPAdes) (version 2) | ecosystem: Environmental > Aquatic > Marine > Oceanic | place: Arctic Ocean...
ATCGATTCTTATTTACACGCTCAATCATCGGATATAGCGATGGGTGTAGACTCAAAAGACAATAAAGAAGAAGGAGCGGGAGACCAAGGTATTATGTTTGGGTACGCATGTAACGAAACAGAAGATTTAATGCCAGCACCAATTCATTACTCCCACAAAATATTAAGACTAATGGCCGAAGATAGAAAAAAAGGTTTTTTAAAGGGTATTGAGCCTGATTCAAAGAGTCAAATCACTATGAGTTATGAAAATGAAAAACCAACAAAAATTACTTCTGTTGTGATCTCAACACAACATTCAAAAGATCTAAAACAAGAGCAAGTTAGAAATCTTATATATCCATATATTAAGAAATCTATACCTGAGAATTTATTAAAAGATTTAGATGATAAAGAAATTTATATAAATCCTACTGGCCAGTTTATTATTGGTGGACCTGATGGTGATACAGGTTTGACAGGAAGAAAAATTATTGTTGACACTTATGGAGGAGCAGCACCACATGGCGGTGGAGCATTTTCTGGTAAAGATCCGACGAAAGTTGATAGATCAGCTGCTTATGTTTCCAGATATTTAGCAAAAAATATTGTAGCTGCAGGAGTTTCAGAAAAATGTTTAATCCAACTTGCTTATGCAATTGGTGTTTCGAAACCACTTTCTATTTATGTAAAGTTAGCAGAAAAAGATGAAGAAAAAAATCAAGATATAAAAAATAAAATTGAAAAAAATTTTGATTTGTCTCCAAGAGGAATTAGAGAATTACTGGGCTTAAATAAACCTATTTACGAAGCCACAGCTGCTTATGGACATTTTGGAAGAAAGCCCACAAATAAAGGTGAATTTTCATGGGAAAAGACAGACAAAGCAAGCATTTTTAAAATGTAACCTTGAAAAAGCCTTAAACTTTCATTAAACATAAGGAAAAATTATATATTTACGTAATGGGCTTGAGCCCATTTTTTTTTGGAGCAAACTAAAAAGGAAAAAAATGTTAAATAGAGGATTAGATAAAGTTGAGCTATTAAGAATAGTAGAAGCTGTTGCAAACGAAAAATCTATAGACAAAGAAATAGTCCTAGAGTCAATGGAAAGTGCTATACAAAAAGCTGCTCTAACAAAATTTGGAACTGAAAATAATATTCGAGTTATCATAGACCGGGTAAGTGGTGAAATTAAAATTCAAAAAGTTTTAGATATAGTTGATGAAGTTGAAGACACAAGCAAACAAATAGTTTTGAACGATGCTAAATCTTTAGAGAAAGAAAACAAAGATCTTAAAGTAGGAGATCAAATATTTGAAGATTTACCTCAAATAGACTTCGGAAGAATTGCCGCACAAAGTGCTAAACAGGTTATTAGTTCAAGAGTTAAAGAGGCTGAAAAAAATAGACAGTACGAAGATTTTGTTGAAAAACAAGATCAAATTTTGAGTGGAATTATAAAAAGATTAGAGTATGGAAATGTTATTATAGATCTTGGTAAAGCTGAAGGTGTAATAAAAAAAGATGAACTTATTCCTAGAGAAATACTAAAAACTGGTGACAGAGTAAAAGCCTATTGTTATGAGGTAAAAAAAGAACTTAAAGGCCACCAAATATTTTTATCAAGAGCTCACCCACAATTTTTAGCTAAATTATTTTTCCAAGAAGTTCCTGAAATTTACGAAGGTATGATAGAAATTAAAGCTGTAGCTAGAGATCCAGGTAGTAGAGCAAAAATTTGTGTTTTATCAAAAGAGAGCTCAATTGATCCTGTAGGAGCATGTGTTGGAATGAGGGGGAGTCGAGTTCAAACTATAGTCAATGAACTACATGGTGAAAAAATTGATATAATAAAATGGACAGATGATTTGCCGACATTAATTTCGGAATCTTTATCTCCAGCAGAAATTCAAAAAGTATTAATTGATAAAGACAATAAAAGAATTGATGTAATTTTGACCGAAGAAAATTTAAGTAAAGCTATTGGTAGGAGAGGCCAAAACGTTAGACTTGCATCGAAATTAACTAATTATGAAATAGATATTTTGACAGACCAAGAAGACTCTGAACGAAGACAGACAGAGTTTAAAGATAGAACAGAAAATTTAGTTAAAAGTTTAGAAGTTGACGAAACGTTGGGTCAACTTTTAGTATCTGAAGGTATGCAAAGTATTGAAGAGATAGCTCAAGCAAACCCAGATGATATCACAAAAATTGAGGGTATAGACGAAGGCACAGCAAGCGAACTAATTAACAGATCGAAAGAAAACTTGATTAAAGAAAAAGCAGAAATTTCAAAAAGATTAAAAGAGTTAGGCATGGAAGATGCCTTAGCTAATTTAAAAGGTATTACTCAAGGAATGTTAGTTTTACTTGGACAAAGAAATATTAAAAAGTTAAGTGATTTTGCTGACCTTTCTTCCGATGAATTGATCGGTGGCTTTGACGAAATAAAGGGAAAAAAAATAAGAATAGAAGGATATTTGGAGGAATTCTCTCTTTCAAGAGAAGAGGCTGATCAATTGATTATGGCTGCAAGGGAGATAGTATTTAAATAAAATATTCATGGTAGATCAAAAGAACAAAAAAAAAACTTTAACTATTTCAACCAATACATCAAAAAAGATTGATCTTTCATCTCTTTCAAGTGATGGAAAAAAAACTTTCTCTATAGAAAAAAAAACTCCTTTTAGATCTTCACGAGATAATAAATCAAATATTAAATCTGGAATTTCAAAAAAAACAGATCCCGCAAAGAAAACGATCGTAAGAAAATTTATTGAACAACAGGCAACAAAGAATTTTATTAAAAAAGGAGAAAAAGTACCCCCCAAAACAAAATTAAAGCTTGACCCATTATCTTCTAAACGAGATTTTAAACTTACTGTTTCACGAGCCATGAATGTAGAAGAGGTTGAAATTAAACAAAGAAGCTTAGCATCTGTAAAAAGAGCGAGATTAAAAGAAAAAAAATCAGATAATCCAGATGAAAAAAGAGAAACAACAAAAGTAATAAAGGATGTAAACGTTCCTGAGCAAATTACAATTCAAGAACTTTCAAATCGTATGGCAGAAAGATCTTCGGATGTTATTAAATTTTTATTTAACATGAAAGTTGTTGCGACAATAAATCATATTATTGATAAAGACACTGCAGAATACATTGTAAAAGAATTTGGACACAATCCAATTGTTGAAGCGGCACCAGGCCTAGAGATAAAAAAGAAAAAAAATCAGTTAGAGGGAAAAATAGAAAAAAGACCACCTGTAGTAACAATAATGGGCCATGTAGATCATGGAAAAACATCTTTACTTGACGCTTTAAGAGATTCCAACGTAGTTTCCGGCGAGCATGGAGGAATTACTCAACACATTGGAGCATATCAAGTTAAAACTGACAAAAAAGAAATTATAACTTTTATTGATACACCCGGACATGCTGCATTTACAGAAATGAGAGCACGTGGTTCTAAAATTACAGATATTGTTGTTCTTGTTGTTGCGGCTAACGACGGCATAATGCCTCAAACAATTGAAGCAATACAACATTCTAAAGCAGCTAAGGTTCCAATTATAGTTGCTATAAACAAATGTGATTTGCCAGATAAAAATATAACAAAAATTAAAAATGATTTAATGAAGTATGAGCTGATTGCTGAAGATTTCAGTGGAGAGACTTTATTTGTAGAAGTTTCTGCTACTCAAAAAACTAATCTAGACAAGTTAAAAGAAAGTATTTCGTTACAATCTGAAATATTAGATTTGTCAGCATCTTTCAGCGGACCAGCAACAGGTATTGTAATAGAATCTAAAATAGACAAAGGAAAAGGCCCTGTTTCAACAATATTAATAACTAATGGTATTTTAAAAAAAGCAGACTATTTTGTCTGTGGAAACACTTATGGAAAAATTAGAGCAATGATTAACTATGAAGGTAAACTAATAAATGAAGCTTCTCCGTCCATGCCTGTTGAAATTCTTGGAATGAACGAGTCAGTATTTGCAGGAGCAGAATTTGTAGTTACAGAAAACGAAAATAAAGCCAAAGAGATTGCAGAATTTTATAAAAGTGGATCTATTCCAGTAAAACCAGTTATTGTAGACAAGACTTCAATATTTGAAAACCAGAACACTAAAGAAGAATTAGACATAATTATCAAGTCAGATGTTCAAGGATCAAGTGAAGCACTCAAAAATGCTATAAATAAAATTGACCATCCTGAAGTAAAAGCTAATATTATTTTAGCTGACATAGGAATGATTAATGAATCAGATGTTTCTCTAGCTAAAGCTTCAAACGCTCTTTTGATTGGTTTCAATGTAAAGCCAAATAACCAAGCTAAAAAATTAGCCGAACAGCAGCACGTAGAAATTAAATATTTTAATATAATTTATGAAGTACTAGAGCTTGTTGAAAAAGGACTTTCAGGTTTATTAGAGCCAGAAACAAAAGAAACTATAATTGGATCTGCAGAGATTCTTAAGGTTTTCAAAGTTTCTGATGCTGGAAAAATAGCAGGATCAAAAGTAACGGAAGGTGAAATAAAAAATAAAGCAAAAGCCAGACTGATACGAGATGGTGCCGTTGTATACACTGGTGAAATTTCAAGTATTTTTAGAGAAAAAAATCAAGTGAAAGAAGTAAAAAGTGGGTTAGAGTGTGGAATAAGTCTAAAAGACTTTATAGATCTTAAGGAAAAAGACGTAATAGAGGCATATCTTTCTGAAAAAATAGATAGACAAATTTAAAAATGGGAAAAGGCAAAAAATCGCCAACATACTCTCAAAGACAACTTCGTGTTGGAGAATTGATTAAACAAAATATAGGTGAAATATTTATTAGAAATGAAGCTAAAATTTTAGCCCTAAATACCAGTCTAGTAACAGTAACAGAGGTAAAAATGACTCCGGACCTTAAATCCGCAAGAGTGTACATAATACCTTTGGGGGGTAAAGAGGCTAAAAGAATAGTAAGTATCTTGACGGAGTTCTCACATCTTGTTAGAAGGGCACTATCAAAAAAACTTGATATGAAGTTTCTTCCTAGGCTTGCATTTGTAGAAGACAATTCTTTCGAATATGCTGAAAAGATAGAAAGATTAATTAATATAAATAAAAAAAATGACGCAGAAAAAAAAAGAAACAATTAAATCGCTAGCAATCCACCCTAAAGATGTGGGTTCGTCAGAAGTGCAAGTTGGATTATTAACTGATAAAATAACAAGATTATCAGATCACTTTAAAAAATTTAAAAAAGACAAACATTCTACAATGGGTTTAACAAAATCAGTTAATAGAAGAAAAAAACTTCTGGCCTATTTAAAAAAAACAAATCCAGATTCTTACAATAAAGTAATTAAACAATTAAATTTAAGGAAATAATGTTCAAAATACATAAAGAAGAAATAGAAATTAATGGAAAAAAGATTACATTAGAAACAGGTAAAATAGCAAGACAAGCTGATGGAGCCATAATAGCAACGTGTGGTGAAACAGTAGTTATAGCAACAGTAGTTGGTGCAAAAAAACTCAGAGATGGACAAGATTTTTTTCCATTATCGGTAAATTACCAAGAAAAATATTATGCTGCTGGAAAAATTCCGGGTGGATATTTTAAAAGAGAAGCAAGACCGACTGAATCTGAACAATTGATTTCGAGATTAATAGACAGACCAATTCGACCTTTGTTTCCCTCAAGTTTCATGAATGAAGTTCAGCTGCTTCCGACTGTTTTATCTTACGATGGAGAAAATCAAGCAGACGTACTTTCGATTATCGCATCTTCGGCTGCATTAGCTATTTCGGGATTACCCTTTGGCGGACCTATTGCTGCAAGCAGAGTTGGATTTAAAGATGGTAAATATTTATTAAACCCATCACCAAAAGAATTAGAAGAATCAGAATTAGATCTAGTTGTTGCTGGAACAAAAGATGCAGTTTTAATGGTTGAGTCAGAGACTTCAGGGTTAACAGAAAAAGTAATGCTAGACGCAGTTAAGTTCGGACATGAAAATTTTGTGCCAATAATTGAAGCTATAGAAAAATTAGCTAAAAAAGCGGGTAAGCCCAAGTGGAAAATTGAGGTTCCAAATCATACTGCAGTTAAAGCTAAAATTGCTAAAGCTTTAGAAGCAGATCTTAGAATAGCGTTCAAAGAAATAGATAAAAAGAAAAGATCCACTGCAATCTCAGAAGCAGAGACGAAATGTAAAGAAATGTTTGCTGAAGATGAAAATATTAGTGAAAACCAAGCAATGGCTCAATTAAAATCACTTGAGAAAGATATTGTTCGCACTGCAATTCTTAAAGATAAAAAAAGAATTGACGGAAGAGGTTTAGCTGATGTTAGGCAAATTAAATGTGAGGTTGGTGTATTACCCAGAACACATGGGTCAGCTTTATTTACCAGAGGTGAAACCCAAGCTTTAGTAGTGACCACTCTAGGAATGTCAGATGATGAACAGAGAGTAGAAAGTCTAAATGGTATGCAAAGAAATAGGTTTATGCTTCATTACAACTTTCCCCCTTTTTCTGTTGGAGAGTGTGGAAGAATTGGAACAGGCCGAAGAGAAGTGGGTCATGGAAAACTAGCTTGGAGAGCAATAAATTCATCTTTACCTAAGCAAGAAAATTTTCCTTATACCTTAAGAGTTGTATCTGAGATTACAGAATCAAATGGATCATCATCAATGGCCACAGTATGTGGAACGTCGCTAGCTCTTATGGACGCTGGAGTACCTATGAAAGAACCAGTAGCAGGTATAGCGATGGGTTTAATCAAAGAAGGAAAAGATTTTTCAGTATTGTCAGATATTCTTGGAGATGAAGATCACTTAGGAGACATGGATTTTAAAGTGGCAGGAACTAAAAGCGGAATAACGTCTCTTCAGATGGACATTAAAATTGAGGGCATAACGTTTGAAATTATGGAGAAAGCCTTAGACCAAGCAAAAGGTGGAAGAGAACATATTTTGGGTGAAATGGATAAAGCTTTAAAAGTATCAAGAACAGAATTTTCTAAACACACACCAAAAATGGAAATTGTTACAGTAGATAAAAAAGACATAGCAACTGTTATTGGAAAAGGTGGAGCAACTATTAGAGAGATAGTAGAAAAATCAGGGGCCAAAGTAGATGTAAAAGATACTGGAGAAGTAACAGTAGCGGCGCCAGACGAGGAATCTAGAAAAATAGCTATCGATATTATTAAAAGTTTAGTAGCAAAAGCTGAAGTAGGAAAAATTTATAAGGGCAAGGTTGTCAAAGTAATGGAATTTGGAGCCTTTGTTAATTTTTTAGGCAAACAAGACGGACTAGTTCACATTTCTGAACTGGCAGCAAAAAGAGTTGAAAAGGTTGGAGACGTTGTAAAAGAGGGAGACGAAGTATCAGTAAAAGTATTAGGTTTTGACAGAGGTAAGGTCAAACTTTCTATTAAACAAGCAACAGCTGAATAGTTCAAATTAGATATAACTATACTTTAGGTAATATTTTTTGGATCCGGCATTCCAACTTTATTATATCCAGCATCTACGTAGTGTATTTCACCTGTAACCCCCGCTGCAAGGTCACTCATTAAATATAAAGCAGAATTTCCAACATCGTTAATATCAACATTTCTTTTTAAAAATGAATGGTCCGCATTCCATTTGTAAAGAAATTTTGCATCTCCAATCGCAGAAGCTGCAAGCGTTTTAATAGGCCCTGCACTAATTGCATTAACTCTGATACTTTTAGCACCAAGATCCCTCGCTAAGTATTTTACACTTGCTTCAAGAGCTGATTTACAAACACCCATGACATTATAGTTTGGAATAGCTTTTGTTGATTCATAAGTTAAAGTTAGCATACTTCCACCTTCTTTCATTATTTTCGAGGCTTCTTTGGCTACCTCTGTGAAAGAAAAACATGAAATCAGCATACTCTTTAAAAAATTGTCTCTTGTTGTATTTAAATATTCACCTGATAATTCTGACTTGTCCGAAAAAGCAACTGCATGCACGACAAAATCTATTTGTCCCCATTTAGCCTTAATATCTTCAAAAAGTTTTACTGTTTCCTCTTTATTTTCAACATTACAACTAAGTGTAAAGTCTGAATTTAAAGACTTGGCAAGTGGTATAACTCTTTTTTTTAAAGCATCACCAAGATATGTAAAAGCTAATTCAGCCCCTGCTTCTGCTAATTTTTGAGAGATGCCCCAAGCAATAGATCTCTCATTTGCTACACCCATAATAAGACCTTTTTTCCCCTTCATTAGACTCATAAATTATACTTTCTCGAAAATTAAAGTTGCATTTGTTCCACCAAACCCAAAGCTATTAGACATGACAGAATTTAGTGTTACATTTTTTTCTACTTTAGTAATAATAGGAAATTTTTTTGCTTCATCATCCATATCATTAATATTTGCAGATGCTGCTATAAAATTATTTTTCATCATAATTAAACAATAGATTGCTTCGTGAACTGAAGCAGCCCCAAGTGGGTGTCCAGACAAAGATTTTGTAGAACTAATTTTAGGAATATTATCTTTAAAAGAATTACCAACTGCCTTTAATTCCGTAATGTCGCCAACTGGAGTAGAGGTTCCATGAGTATTAATGTAATCAATTTTATTTTTTGAAGTATTTAGTGCCATATTCATGCATCTCAATGCACCTTCACCTGATGGAGCTACCATATCATAGCCGTCAGAAGTTGCTCCATAACCCGTTATTTCTGCATATATTTTAGCCCCACGTGCTTTTGCATGATCATAATCTTCTAGTACTAAGACTCCACCACCACCAGCAATAACAAAACCATCTCTAGTTTTATCATAAGGCCGAGATGCTTTGTCTGGAGTATCATTGTATTTAGAAGATAAAGCTGTCATAGCGTCAAACATTGCGGTCATAGCCCAATGAAGTTCATCGCTACCTCCTGCAAACATAATTTTTTGTTTACCTGACTGAATTAACTCTACAGCATTACCAATACAGTGACCAGAAGTTGCACAAGCAGAACTTATAGAATAATTTACTCCTTTAATTTTAAAGGGAACTGCAAGTGTCGCAGAAGCTGTACTAGCCATTGTTCTTGGAACAATAAATGGACCCATTAATTTAGGTGTTTTAGCTCTAGTCTTATCAACCGCTAAAACAAGATTTTCTATAGAAGGACCACCTGATCCCATCACTATACCTGTTGAATTATTGCTTACGTCTTTTTCTTCTAATCCTGAATCTTTAATAGCTTCTTTCATAGAAATATAATTATAAGCAGATCCGGCTCCCATAAATCTAATTATTTTTCTATCAATATAGTCTTCAAGTTTTATTTTAGGTTTTCCGTGAACATTACTTTTTAGATTATGTTCTTTATATTCCTCACAATAAGAAATACCTGACTTTGTGTTTAACAATGAATCGTATACTTCACTTTGATTATTCCCAAGGCAAGAAACAATCCCAACTCCTGTAACAACTACTCGTTTCATTATTTAAACACTCCTACTTTTAAATTCGAGGCTCTATAAATTATTTTACCATCTGCACTTAAAGTTCCATCTGCTAGCCCAACTGCAGTACCTTCTTTTCTTAAAATTCGTTTAATATTAATCTCGTAAGTGGCAAGCTTTACCGTATTTAAAACTTCTCCTGTAAATTTAACTTCATTTACTCCCAAAGCTCTCCCTTTACCATGGTCACCCAACCATCCTAAATAAAACCCAACTAGCTGCCACATAGCATCAAGTCCCAAACATCCAGGCATAACTGGATCATCTTTAAAATGACAATTAAAAAACCACATATCTTTTTTAACGTCTAATTCTGCTTTTATGTTACCTTTTTTATAAGGACCCCCATTAGAAGTAATTTCAGATATGCGATCAAACATTAGCATTGGAGGTAGAGGTAATTTAGCGTTACCGATACCAAAGAGTTTACCGTTTCCACAGTCTATTAATTCATTATAATTATAACTATTTTTCTGCATATTTCGATAATATTTACTTGATATACATATTAATTATATAATAATAAAGCTATCGAGAGACAAAAAATCACAGTTATTTAGATAATAATTAGTGTAAATAGTTATAAATATATGAGTAATATTAACTTTAAAGATTTTTATAAAGTACCTGAACTTAATTTTGACGTATTAAGGCTTAGGAAAGATCTGGATGTAGTATTAAAGAAAAAAAAATTTGACACACCAGGAGTTTCAAACTTTGGTGCCATATCTTTAAATCAAATCCCAAATGACGAAGATTCTATTAAGGGCCATAATATCAGAGGAGTTTATTGGACTAAGCCAGATGAAACAGGAAAAGAGGTATCGAGAGATGTTGGTATTGATGAATCGAAATATACACAACTAGTACCAGAATTTGAAAATACTTATTTTAAAGAAGTTTATGAAAATTTAAAAAAAAAATTTAAGATTGGAAGAATTAGACTTTTAGTAAAACAACCAAGATCAAGTTTGAGCTGGCATCGAGATCCAGAACCAAGATTGCATATTCCAATAATTACAAATCCAGGCTGTATGATGGTAATAGAAAATATTGCAAAACATTTACCTGCAGATGGATCAGTTACAATAACTAATAACACAAAATACCATAACTTTTTCAATGGTGGAGAACAGGATCGTATTCATCTAGTTGCCTGCATGCTAGAAGACCGATTTAATTAATACTCCCGCGAAGATTTTCTTTTTTTACCCAACCTGAATATTTATAAGATTTAATTTTACACCATTTACCTCTACATTTAGATATTAAACAGAGTCTACCTTTTTCTAACACGGCTAAAGGAGTTGAAAAAATAGTAGAATTTTTAAACATTATAATTTGATTGCCATAGGCTAACGCTGCTTTTTTTTTTGATAGTTGTGAGATGTGAATCCAACCAGTATTATTTTCATGGTCTTTAATTTTTCTAAAATTATCAGAAGTATCTAAAATTAAAACAGGAAGATTTTTTTTTTTATAAAAAATTTTTATAGGATAATCAAATGAAGGTCCTTGCCGCAGATTAGTAGTATCATTTCGTAAAGTTAAGAAGTATTCTTCAGCAGTCAAAAAATTAATCGAAGTATAAAATAGCATTAAAGTAAAAATTAATAATTTAATCATCTTTTATTGCATGCCTTAACACATTCACTGTTTTTAGTGAGTTTAATTTTTCTAAAATCCAATTTAAGCGTGTTAAAAACTATCATTTTTCCGACCAATTCATTTTTCTTATCTAAAATAGATTTAACTACTTCGTTAGCTTGAAGTGTACCCGCAATACCAGCAACGGTCGGCAAGATTCCTTCAGCATCACATTTATTTTCTTGCTCAGGTATTTCTGGCATAAAACATCTATAGCAAGGAATATTTTTAGAAAAGTTAAAGTTAAATATATGGGCTTCGAATTTATTTATAGCAGCAGAAATTAATATTTTCTTATTTTTTAAGCAAAAATCATTGAGTAAATATCTTGTTGTAAAATTATCTGAACAATCACAAATAATATCATAATTATTTAAAATATTTTGAATATTTTTTTTTATAATTTTTACATTATAAGCTTTAATTTTAATTATTTTATCTATTTTTTGAAGAACTTTTTTTCCTTGGATAACTTTAAACTTTCCTATGTCTTTTGTGTTAAATAGTATTTGTCTATTTAAGTTAGAATAATCAACTTTATCATGATCAACGATACCAATATTTTTAATTCCTAAGTTACTCAGGTACAAAGCCACAGGGCAACCTAAACCGCCCATACCTACTATCAGAACCCTCGAGGAAGAAATTTTTTTTTGCCCTAAGACACCAACTTGCTTGAGAATTATTTGTTTCGAGTATCGTAAAAGATCGTTATTATTTATTCTCATAATTGGCTTTACTATGTGCCAGTAGAGCCAAACCCACCTGAACCACGTTCCGTGCAAGACAACTCTTTAACCTCCTCTAAATTAACTTGAACCACAGGACACACTACCATTTGAGCTATTCTTTCTCCATTTTCAATAATAAATTTTTCTTTACCAAGATTAATTAAAATGACTTTTATTTCACCCCTGTAGTCAGCATCGATAGTTCCAGGTGTATTTAAAACTGTAATATTTTTTTTTGCGGCAAGACCAGACCTAGGCCTTATTTGAACTTCGTACCCCCTGGGAATAGCCAATGAAAAACCTGTTGGTACCATAGCTTTTTCTCCAGGGTTAATTATTATTTTTTTAATTGTATTTGCAGCAATATCCATACCTGAAGAACCAGAAGTTTCATATTTTGGAATTAATACAGAATCTGATAATTTTTTAATTTGTATTTTTGTCATTAATTAAAAACTTATCTATTAATTTTTTTGCAATTTTTGAAGCAATGTAACTTTTTTTATTTTTCGGTAAATTTTCAATTTTTCCATTTTTCTCTATTATTGAAACTTTGTTATAGTCAACATTAAAGCCCGTATCTTTTCTTGAAACATCGTTAGCAATAATTATATCGCAGTATTTATGGTTCAATTTTTCTATAGAATTTTCAATCAATTTTTCCGTCTCAGCAGAAAAGCCAACAAGTATTTTTGGCTTTAATTTATTATTTTTTCCAAGATATTCTAAAATATCTTTATTTCTTTCTAAAGCTAAGTTTTTAAAAAATTTGGTATTTTTTTTTATTTTTTGATTACTTTTAGATTTAGGTTTAAAATCAGATACTGCAGCCGCACAGACAGCTATATCTACTGGTAAAAGTTTTTGCACAGCACTCATCATTTCTTCACCACTATTTATTCTCTTTACCGTAATGTCTTTTGAATAGTTTAAAGAAGTAGGACCAGCCACTAAAGTAGTTTTCACTCCTAATTTAGATAATGCCAAAGCAATTTCATATCCTTGTTTGCCACTCGACTCATTAGAAATATATCTAACAGGATCAATGTATTCTCGTGTTGGACCCGTAGTAACTAATGCACTAATTTTTTTTGCTTTTATTAAATCTCTATTCTCAAAATATTCTTTTAAATAGGAAAAAATTTGCCGAGGACTTGACATTTTACCTTCTCCATATTCACCACATGCCATTTCACCATTTATTGGTCCAATAAATTTATATCCATAGTCAAGTAAATTTTTTAAATTATTTTGTGTTGCCTTGTGTAGCCACATCCTAACATTCATTGCTGGTACCAAAATAATATCTTTATTAGACGCAAGAATAACAGTAGTTGCTAGATCTTCCGCTTTACCGGCAGTTAATTTCGTCATCATATTTGCTGTTGTGGGTAGAACTAAAATTATATCTGCCCAACGAGATAAAGAAATATGGTCAATTTCTTTTTCACTATTTACATCAAAAATATTTTCAAAAACTTTATTGTTTGATAAAGATGTTATGGATAAAGAAGTGACAAATTCTTTTCCACTCTTTGTAAGAATTGTTTTTACCTCTACGTTATTTTTAACTAACAGTCGAATAAGGTCTAATGCTTTGTAAGCAGATATTCCACCACCAATTACTAACAGAACTTTTTTACTTTGAATTGACATTGTGACAATTAAAATACTAATAAAACAGCAATTACAATACCTAAAAAACTAATGATGATATTATTTCTTAAGTTTTTCAACTTCATCCCTTCAATTTCTAAACCTCTATTATTTTTTAGGCTTAGATTTAATTTACCTTCAGCTAATAGCTGGAGGGCATAGTTTGCTTTGTCCATAAAATTGGGAATATCAGGTATTCTTTTTAAAATTTCAGAAGAAGTATTTATGGCTGAGTCTAAAGTCGCTTTAGGACTCTTAACACTTTTAATCCAATCCTCTAATACTGGTCTAGAAATTTCCCAGATATTAGTTTCGGGGTAGAGCTTTCTCGCGACACCCTCTACAGTTACCATTGTTTTCTGCAATAATAAAAGCGGTGTTTGCGTTGGCATATTAAATTTTTCTGTAATCTCAAAAAGTTGGGCTAATAAATTTCCGCCTGAAATATCTTTTATAGATTGACCAAAAATTGGTTCTCCGACAGACCTTAATGCTTGTGCAAATTCTTCTTTAGAAGCATTCCGCGGTACTAAACCTGCCTCAAAATGAACTTCTGCAACTTTTGTATAGTCTCTTTTAATAAACCCGTACAAAATTTCTGCTAAATATTTTCTGTTATTTTTATCTAATCTACCCATAATTCCAAAATCTACAGGAATAATATTACCTGTTTGGTCTACAAATAAATTCCCTTGATGCATATCTCCATGGAAGAAACCATCTCTCACTGCTTGTTTAAGAAAGTGTTGAATTAAATCTTCTGAAAGTTTTTTCAAATCTACACCAGATTTCTTTAATAATTCATGTTCTCTTATTGAAATACCATTAACTTTATCTAAGGTTAGAACTTTTCTAGAAGTATAGTTCCAATAAATTTTCGGGACATTAAATCCTTTGTCATATTTTGTATTTTCATATAATTCATTAGCAGCGGCAGCTTCAAATCTTAAATCCATTTCAATATTGGTAATCTCTCTCAACAAATGAACAACTTCTATCAATTTAAGTCTTTTTGTTTTTGAAAATAAACTTTCCACAATGTAAGCGAACAACATTAATGCATCGAGTTCCTCATTAAATTTTTTCTCTATTTCAGGTCTTAAAATTTTTACAGCAACCTCTATTTGTTCGTTATCAATTTTTATTTTTGCTATATGTACTTGGGCAATAGAAGCTGCCGCTATAGGTTCACTTAAAGTAATTATA
>Ga0209502_10002654_pt1 | contig 14675 bp, 14 predicted proteins | sample ArcticOcean_MG_C_10_FD_187442 | JGI IMG/M metagenome (GOLD analysis project Ga0209502, IMG submission 187442) | Marine microbial communities from western Arctic Ocean - ArcticOcean_MG_CB11_90 (SPAdes) (version 2) | ecosystem: Environmental > Aquatic > Marine > Oceanic | place: Arctic Ocean...
AGGCCATAGCTTTTAAAGTAGAAATAGCGATTAATGGAATATCTAAAGCATAACATAATCCTTTAGCTGTTGAAGTACCAATTCGCAATCCCGTATAAGAACCAGGACCCATACTTAATACAACTGCATCAACTTTTTTTAAGGTAATCTTAGCTAAATCAATAACATCTTGAATAAATAAGGTAAGCTGCTCAGCATGTGTATAACCATCAGAAATATGCTCCTTTTCAGCTATAACTATTCCATCTTTAAAAAGCGCAACAGAGCAGTTCTTAGTAGCTGTTTCTATTCCTAAAATTAGGGCCATTAAAAGTCGTAATAGTGATTAAATAAATCGCTCTTAATTCCAAAATTAATAAATTGAGTTTGTAATTCTTCATCCTCATTTTTAAAATCCCGTAAAGTAACACCTAGATTTATTTTGAGATTAGTTTTTGGATTAACAATATAAGAAATATTGAAAATTTTAATATTAACAGTTGTTAAATTACCTTGATACATATCAATTCCAAAGTCAGCAGGTCGATCATTATAATTAAGATAAACATTACTCCCATAAGAAAAAGGATCTCCTTTTATATCTCCACCATATTTTGAAGAAATTATTTTTCCATCAACTACAAACTTTTTCCATTTGTAATTGATAAGAAATAAGAATTCAGAGAAGTTAGCCCCTAATGGATGAGCTAATGGCTGGTTATAATGCGCATAATTCTGCTGAGTATTAAAATGCGAATACGTATATGGCCTAGCAAGATTATACTCAGTTTGCAGAGTTAAATTATCTATACTAAATGCATTAAATATTTTATAGCCTAATTGATAAGCAAATTTATTCGCCCAATAACCATTATTAGATTTTATCTGCTCTAAAGTGAACTCATCTAGTAATAACTGACCATACAAATACGATGAAAAAGGTAACTTGTATTTTAGATTTACACCTACCAAAACATTATCAGGAGAACCAACTGAAAACTCAGTAGGCCTAAGCATTACTATTGGATTCAAATAATTCACATCAAAACCATTAACCCCAGGAGCATGATTCATTCTCCAAATTACTGATTCAAATAATGAAATATTTAATTTTTTAGTTGCATTAATACTTAAGTAATGAGCAGACATATATTTTTTAGCATAACCCATCTGATCATAATTATCTAAGCCATTATCAGAAAAATAATTAATATCCTGGAACTCAGTATACAGATTAGTGTATTGTACTTTCCAGAAAGTAGTTTGAATGCGCAAGTAAGGGTAATTGAATGTATTATCCGAAAGCAGTAGGGAGCGATAACCGTCTCCTATAAAATGCTTTCCATGACCAAACTGTACTGCAAACATTTTATTTGGCCTGTACGAAACATAACCTGATGACATTGCGTAATCGAAACCTGTTTCTTTAAAGCCTCTTGCATATCCCTGACCAGGAACTACCCTATTCTTACGAATTTGAGCATCTAAATAATCAGGAAATATAGATTGATTTTCAGCAAAAGAACTGAAAAAAGATATTTTTTTACCTAAATCACCTTCAATAATAAAACCCCTAGTATTTGTAAATGTGTTTTTTTCCTGAATAAATTCTTTTCCAGATGTCAAATTTATAATTGGAGAGGCAACTACTCTATAGTCTTCCCCTTTTAAAAGGAAAAAATGTTCGGAAAACATTTTTCTTAAATACCAATTAGAATAATCTGACTGAATCTGAGATTCAAGTATAGAATCAACATCAAAATTCAAATCTGATTTTATAATGTACTTAAAAGAAGTATGCAAATCTGACTCTTCAGCATAGATTAGCTGATTAAAATTTGAGGAATAACTATTACCTAACAGTAAATTAGAATGTTGAGCATTCACATTTAAAACACATAAAGAAAAGGAAAGGAGAAAAGAAAAAAATAGCATTATTTTGATTTTTTTTTCGATTTTAATTTTAAGTTTTTTATTCACTTGAAAGGATTGAATTTTAATTTATAGTTAGATTTAAGCATGTAGAAGACAATAAGCCACAATAAAAAACTAAACAAAGTTAATATCGCAATACTGACATTTACGTTGATATTAAATATTAGAAGAACATATGTAAATAAAATAACAATTACTGAAACTACATACAATATTAAACTAGTATATGTATGTCCAGCACCTAAATCAATTAAAGCATGATGAACATGATCTCTTGATGCAGTTAAAGTTCCATTACCATTTAATGCTCTAGCAATAAAAACTCTCAAAGAATCAAAAAGTGGAACTGCTAATATTGAGATTGCTAATAAAGGACCTATATTAGGCTGTGAATAGTTATCATTTACTAGCCCGTATTTAATGCAATTAATTGCTAAAACAGATAAAATCATCCCAACAACTAAAGAACCTGTATCTCCCATAAATATTCTGGCAGGAAAAACATTGAACTTTAAAAATCCAACTAAAGCACCTGATAAAGTAAAAGCAATTAAGGCTATATTATTTTGCTCCATTATTAAGGCAATAGCTCCAAATGAAAGAGATGAAATCAAACCTATCCCACCGGCTAAACCATCAATGCCATCTATTAAGTTAAACGCGTTTGTAATAACAATTACTACAAAAATAGTAAAAGATACACTTGCCCAAATTGGCAAATCATGCACCCCTAAAACTCCATGCATACTATCAATTTGAAGATCGCCAAGAAAAATTAAAACTAGAGTAGCTAAGATCTGGCCAATTAACTTTTTGAAAGCTGTAATAGCTCGTAAATCATCAATAAGACCAACTATAAAAACAATTAAAATACTCACTAAAATGAACTGAATATTCTCAAAATTGTCTGTCCAAAATAATAATGAGCAAATAAAACCAGTAAAAATAGCAATACCGCCAAAAAAAGGTGTGCTAACTTTATGAGATGATCTGTCTCCTGCAGTATCTAATAAATTTAATTTTTTTGCGAAATGTATAAGCTTAGGAATAGCAATATAGCTAATCAACAATGCAGACATGAAAGAATATAAAATATTTAAATATGGTGTAAACATTATAATAATTTTCTCAAAAATAATATTATTATTTAATAACACATACTAATTTAGTAAAATGAAAGTTATTTTTATTAAAATAAATTGTCATTTTAATTTACAAATTATCTTTACAAACACATAGTACTACACCATTTGGATAATGTATATTCATTATCCACTTTTACAGTAATCAATCCCATAGTATTTCCTGCTATTATATCAGTGTCAGAATCTCCAATCAAATATGATTGAGATAATTTTATTTCTGGAAAATCAATCATTGCTTGCTCTATCATACCAGGATTTGGTTTACGACAATTGCAATTTTCAGAAGATAAATGAGGGCAATAATATATCTTATCTATTACTCCACCATTTTTTTTTAATTCACACAACATATATTCGTGTAAAACACATAAGTCCTTATCTGACATTATTCCTTTTGCAATTCCCTGTTGATTAGTTACAATAAGAATTCGATTAAATATTTTTGAAAGTTTTGATATTGCCATTTCCGATCCTTTAATAAAATCAAATTCGTCAGTATTTTTAATATACTGACCATCTAACTTTACATTTATCACGCCATCTCTATCTAAAAAAAGAGTATCTAGCTTATGCATTTGGAAACATTTCTTGTTCAATCAACTGACAAATAATATGCCCAATTAAAATATGTACTTCTTGTACTCTTGGTGTATCATCAGAAGGAGAGGAAATCATAATATCACAAATATGTCTCATTGCACCACCATTATTTCCGGTAAAACCAACTGTTATCATTCCTAATTCATTTGCTTTTTGAATTGCCTTCACCACATTAGGAGAATTTCCTGAGGTTGATATTCCAACAAGAACATCTCCTTTCTTACCTGCTGCCTCAACCATTCTTGCATAAGTGGCTTCATAACCATAATCATTTGCTACGGCAGTCATAAAGGAAGAATTTACATGCAAAGCCTCAGCATATAAAGGAGGGCGATCAGCATAAAACCTACCACTTAACTCAGCGGCAATATGCTGAGCATCAGAAGCACTACCGCCATTTCCGCAAAAAAGCATCTTTTTATCCGATTGGAAAGCAGTTACACTTTCAGTAACAATTTTCTGAATATTAGCTTTCAAATTATCATTCTGAAAAACGCTAGTGTAATTTTCAACAGCACTTTTCATACACTTTTCTATTCTACTTATCATCTCGTTGGTTTTGGCTAAAATACAAATTTTTAAACTGATTTATACACTTGTTTTGTCTGTTTTCCAATTTCACCCCAATCATATTTCGTGTTTATTAATTCTGTTCCTTTAGTTCTTACTTGCTCCATCAAACCTTTATTACTCAATATAATATTTAACTTATTAGTTAAATCGCTAACATTTTCTGTTTTAAACAGAAAGCCATTTTCATAATTGGAAATTATTTCTTTCAAAGGTGGTAGATCAGAAACTAAGGCAGGACGCTCATAACTTAAAGTCATCATAAGAACTCCGCTTTGATATATTTTCTTATAAGGAAGAACAACTAAATCTGAAGCACAATAATAATGCTCCACATCCTCTTGCGGGATAAACTTAGTATGTAGAAGTATATATTCTGATAAATTATTTTCATCAATAATCTTTTGATAAACAGAGAAATCATTCTCCCATGGCTTTCCTGCAATCACTAACAAAACATCTGGATTTTGCTTTATAACACCCTTTAAAGCAGATAACAAGACCTCTAATCCTTTTACTTTTTTTATCATACCAAAAAACAATAATATTCTTCTATTATTCGGAATAACAAGTTGTTCTTTAGATTTTTCTTTATCATATTGAATATTAATAAAAGGGGTATAGTTTCCATGTGGAATAATAGAAATACAGGATGATAGATTAGTATTAACATTTATAATTTCTGACTTACTAAATTCATTATGAGTTATGATTCTATCCGTCAATATATAAATAAAGTTCCCAATAATTGATGAATTAGATGAGTTGGAAAACGAACTTACATCATGTACAGTTAATACTACTTTTCCAAATAATATTTTGACAACCAGTAAATTAAAAAAAACTAAAACATTAGTATAAAAAATATGAAAATGGAAAATAGAAATTCCTGAAAATCTGGCATGAAAAACTGAAAAAATTGTACCAATAATCCACTTAATCCCACTAATGATTTTGGATTTACTTTTAAATATCTCTTTATAAAAAGTAAAAAACTTCAAGCCATTAATTTCAGGAGAAGCAGTTTCATTATTCGTGTATAAGCTAACATCTACATCATTCTTCAAAAGACCTAACGCCTGACCAAAAAGGTAAAAATGATGAGAACTTCCATGGGCTCCTAAGGGATCTATAATTGCTACTTTTCTATTCATTATTATTTAATTAAACCTTGAAAATAAGATTTATTAATCAACCACCAAGTTGAAATATTTTTTCTAATCTGAGGATTAATAATAAATCTAATATTATTCTTAAAAAATAACCATACTATGAAAACATAAGAAAAGACACCTCCAATTTTTTTAAGAAAATAAATATGATTCTTAGTGTTTTGCTGTAAAAAAAAATCTCCTCTATAAACTTTTTTTTCACTTTTTTCAAAAGATTTCGTTAAACTCCCAACTTTATGATAGAACTCTACATTAGGATAGTAAAGCATTCTATGCCTCCCATCTTTCCATACTCTATATGAAAAATCAGTATCATCAAAATAAACAAAGTATTTTTCATCCATTAAGCCAATGTCCTGAAATACCTCTTTTTTAGCTAGCAGACAACAAGTTGGAGCGTATTCAACATCAATAGTTTTATTATACTGACCTTTATCCAGCTCCTTCATTCCTCTATGTAATGGCAAGTATCCTTTCTTTTTTATAAACCAACTTCCAGCATACCAAATATGATTAGGGTTATCATAGTACATCATTTTAGGGGTAACCAAACTGCATTTTTCTTCAATTTGAATCTTAATTAATTTTTCAATTAAAGCACTTTCAAATTCCACATCATTATTAATAATTAAGACCTGATCACAGCCATCCAAAATTGCTTGACTAATTCCTTGATTATTTGCCGTAGCAACTCCGAAATTTTTAGCATTTTCAACAACTCGTAACCTGTTATCCTTTTCATTTTCTAACATTGAAAGTGTAACATCAGCTGAAGCGTTATCAATAACATATAAAATAAAATTTGAATGTGTCTGTTTCCATACGCAATTCAAAAACGACCGTAAAACATCAGCCGAATTATAAGTTATAGTGACTAAGCCTATTTTATCCATTTTGAATAATCTTTACTTAAAACCTCTTCCAGGTTTTTAATATCATCATTAAATATTCTTTTGAGTAGACTTCTCGTTTCCTTCAATAATTCAGGCTTTTTATCTGACTTAAAAAGTAAAAATCTAATATTCTTTACTAAATATGTTGGGAACAAAAAAGTTAGTATTTTTCTAAGAAAAACAAAAGAATATATCAATCTAATTACTTTATTTTTTGGCATTGTGAATGTATTGTGCTTTGTATTTATATCAGCGGCAAATTCAGTACTAATATGTAGGAAATTATACACCTGATCAACAGTCTTCGAAACATTTATTTTTAAATCTTCATAGTCAATGAATAATATACTGTCCTTTTCAAAAAAATCCAGATATCTTTGAATTTGCTTAGAATATTTACTTACTTCTATATACTGCTGATAGAATAAATGAGCATTTTTATGCTTTGATTTTTTAGCTAATACATTTTCAAAACTATCACTAATTAAACCAAGCCTATAATCCATTAAATAGTGGGAAAAAGCTCTTTCGATAGGATTTCTGAGCATAATAATAATTTTTGCATTTGGATTGTACTTTTTTATGTCTTCAGGCACATTTTCATAAAACAAATAAGAAACACTAGCCTCACCATAAACTACACTTTCTTTCTGCACAAATAAAGACTCATACTTAGCAAGCGAATTTACACGATTCTTAGTATAATACATTCCTTGCTCATTAATTGCCTTATCAGAAAAATAATCAGGTTCTTTTTGACTACTCATCTCAACTTGAGGATGCTCACTTAAATAATGATACAAAGATGTTGTTCCCGCTTTTGGAGCTCCTACTATAAAAAAGTCAACTTTCATTTTACAAAAAATCTTTTCTTAATGACCTCAACAATATTTCCCATTCTTTTAATATTTAACATAAATGCTAAAATTAATTTAATTGGGAAACTAATTAAAAAAAATAGAGTTAATATAGGAGGAAACCTAAACTTTTCCACATCATACTTAAATTTTTTCATCATGGTATTTGATACTAATTGTGAAAGATATATTTCAGCAGAATTCAATCCTCCATTTTTCCATTTTTCCTTTTTGGAACTATCAATAAGTAATTGATTTTTAACATCCTGTTGAGTTGAAGAGCCAACAACTGGAACTTTTAACATTTCCGGATTGTAATCAATTTCTAAAAACTGGCATAAATTTTTAATAACACCAATTGGGTCCACTAATAGATCTTCAAACTTAACTATTTTTACTCTTTTATTATCTTTGAATTCTGTACTATACTCTAAAGAAGAATTCCAAACCTTTGCTGTTAAAATAGGATGGTAATTAATGTAGGATCGGATAGCCTCAGATAATGGTATAGAAGATGCTCCTAAAAATCTTCTTTTCCACTTTTTCTTTTGTGAAAGCAAAACATCTCTCTGATCTCTAACCATATTTATCACTTTAGCATCAGGGAAATACGATAATATTTCTTTCAAATAATACAGGTTTTTTGGAGTTTGCTCACATGCAATAAAACACTTATTATCTGATGTGGTTTTTGCTAAAAACAACTCATATATACTTAAAGGGTTTGAGATATCCTTATTTACTAATATAGCAATAGCTTTATCATTAAAATCTGAGATATTATCCTGTTGGAATAATCCATTTTTTTCAATACACAATAGCCTAGAAAGCAAATCTATTTGTTGTTTCCTATCTAAAGTTGACTCTGAATGATTTGTCCAAATTGTGCCAAAAAAATGCAATTCTTTAAAAGTAAAAATAGCTGGATGATTGCCCAAAATACGCCCCATCATAGTAGTCCCACTTCTGCTGCTACCAACAATGAATATTTGTTTTACATTACTCATTTTTACCTTCAATAACAGAAATACTATATGGCCTGATCAGTAAATTATAATTTCCATCTAACATATAAGAATCTGAAGACAGCCCCCCTTTTTTATGTGCCCTGTCATACAGGTTTTTACTATAAAATGAATTAAACAAATTCATATTCTCATTTGCATAATAATAAGAATCTTTACTCGACCAATTAATAATATAACTCATCTGAATTTTATTATTTGAATTATAGCAATTATAAATATAGGCATCTTTAACTTTCATCTTCTCTTTCTTAATCTTTATTATATTTTTTTCAAATAAACCGGATAACATAGAAAAAGGAAAATAAGTTGAATGTGTTATAAAACTCTCATTATTTCCTTTAAAGATAGATCCAGAGACATCTCTTCCTGCTAAATTATGGTATGTAGCAATTTCAATATTCTGTAACGCAGGATTACACAATATTTCTAACAGATAATGAGAAACAAAAAGAGATTGAAGCATAGTATTTCCAGTTGTTTTGGTCATTTGTAAGTTCCATTCTGTAATCCAAATTTCTTTATTATTAAATATAGAATTATATTCTAGCATTCTGGAAACAAACCCACTCTTAAGCTCGATTAATATTCTGTTTTTATATACATTAAATTGGCCTTTCTTGGATTGGATTATCGCTTTCTCAGAAATCATAACCCCAGCATCTGCCTCTCCATCAACAATAGTATGGTAAGAATGATGAACAATTGCATCATAAAAATTCTCTTTTGCTAAAATAGAGTTCCAGTTTTTCAATCTGTTTGGCATCCTCTCTTTTAATGGAGCAGAAACAACGGCAACTTTCATGTCTGGAAAACTACTCTTTATGTTTTCAGAACATTTTTTTGCAAGTTGAATATAGTCATATACCGATTTAATATTCTTTTTATACGCCCTGTTTGAAAGTTCAGATCCTAACTCTACTCCCAAAACTTCAATCCTTTCCTGTTCAAATCGATTAAGGATAGAAATTATTTCACTTTTTTCAGCAGTAAGAATATTTGCATTTACCACGACTTTTGCATTAATATTCTTAGCTAAGACAATAAAATCTTCGATATAGTCATGAGTATGACCTCTTCTTTTGGAAGCTTGTTTCAGCGAATTTACTCTTGTTGAGAATTTTCCAGAATACCATTGATCTACATCAGAAGTATTAAATCCATAAGCCGCTTTATTTGTATGATAAAAATTACCAATAGTACCGCCAGGGAAACGGAGGACTTTAGGATTTATTTGTTCTACTTTAGATATAAAAGAAGTGTCATATGTGTCAACATAAGTAAAAGAATTAGAGGTGCAAAAACCAAATAAATTTTGATTAATTATATCTTCTTTATTCTGAGAAACACTGATTAAGTTACAATAGAGAATAAAAATAGTTGCAAAAATATTTATCTTCATTTTATTAAACCTTTTTCTTTTAATTTACGTACTGATTGTTCGTATGTATCTTCCAAAATATTTTGTGTTTTTACCCATGAAACAAATTTTGATATTCCTTTTTGAAAATCATACTTTGGAGAAAACCCTAAAATATCTTTTACTTTTTTAAGATCGGCAACATTATGCCTAATATCTCCCAATCGGAATTTCCTGGTAATTGAGATATTAATATCTGAATTATACCATTTCTTTAAAGATTCTGCCACTTCTTTTACAGTTGTTGCTACTCCAGAGCCAACATTAAATACATGTCCATTTGCTTTATCTTCCTCAATTCCTAAAATAGTCGCATCAACAGCATCATCAATGTATACAAAATCTCTGCTTTCTAAACCATCTTCATAAATATCTAAATCATTTCTATTTAAAATTCTTGTTGAAAATATAGATAAAATTCCAGTATATGGATTTGAAAGCGATTGACCAGGTCCATATACATTTTGATATCGAAAAGCAACTGCTGAGATTCCTAAGGCTTCACCCATTAACATCACCATTTGTTCTTGTTGATGCTTATTAATTCCATAAATAGAAGAAGGATGAATCCTTGAGTTTTCATCTGTAGCAAGTATAGAAAGTTCATTATTACAAATTTCACATTTAGGATTAAACTCCCCATTTTCCATATCTTTTTCTTTTCTACAAGCAGGATATTGACTCCCATGCTTTTGACAATTATATTTTCCTTCTCCGTAAATTGCTCTAGAGGAAGCTATAATCATTTTCTTAATAGAATGTTTTGAGTTAGCTAATAATTCTAAAAGATGAGCCGTTCCCATTATGTTTACATCATTATATTTTTCTACTTTATACATTGATTGGCCGGTACCGGTCTCTGCTGCCAAATGAACTATAATATCTTGTCCTTTTATTGCTTTTTTCCAATCTTCTTGATTTCTCACATCTCCTTTAATAAATGTACTAATATCTTTAACCTTTCTATAAAGTAATGATTCGCCTTCTCCATGAATTTGAGGCGATAAATTATCAAGAATTGTAACGTTATAGTTCTTTTCAACTAGTTTTTCACATAATCTAGAGCCTATAAATCCTGCCCCCCCTGTTATTAAGATATTTTTCATAATTATATTTTCGTATTGTGTATTTATTAAATATTGACATCATACCAGAAATAATCAGTATTAAAAAAAATGGCCTTAAAAGAAGCGGCTCTGAAAATAAAGATATTATTATAATTGTCATAAATATTCCTTTTCTTTTCGTAAATAGATTTTGTTTGAAAAGACAATAAAATAAAAATAATGCGCCAGGGAAACCCATAGCAGCCATTAAATATGTTAATGAATTTGAGCTTCCTTTTTCTGTTGATTGAGCTATTCTTTCAAGGCCTATAGATGTTTCAATTATCTTCCCAAAATTATCTTCCATCTGAAATTTAGATCTTAATTTCTGAAAATAATCTCTATCTAATCCTATTCCTGTTATTGGGTAATCACTAGCAATTGCAAGTGGCTGAACTAAATCTAAATATCTTTTTTGAAAAGAACCAGCTTTCTCTCCTGTAGTTTTATCTTCTATATTTAATTTTGCAATATAATATAAAGGAAAAGTGATGCTAATTGCAAGTAAAATTAATAAGGGATTTCTTTTTATTGATTTTATAAAAATAAAGAATAAAACTATAATCATTATGAAAATTCCAGTTGTAGAATAGGTAGTGATGATTGCAAATATAATTAAAGGAATTGTCCACCTTCTTCTTTTGAAAATAAATCCTTCAAGAAAAAGGAGAATGTTTAAAAATATCTGAAGTATCCCTGGCTCCCAAAACCATCCTTGATTTCTAACAAACTCAACCCCAAATAAAGAAAGCTTATGTTTTTCAACATCATAAAAGAATAAATAATAAAATGAATCGGCAACATATTCATTTCCCCATCCTCCATATATCTTAATTAAATCCCCTTTTAAAAAAAAGTAGCATAAAAAACTAAGAAGAGAATGGTATAAAACAATTTTTAAAATAAAATGCATTCTATCTAAAAAATAAGCAGAGTCTCTGTTATTTTTTAAATGTATTAGAATCAAAACACATGAAGTTATATTTAAAAGTTGAAACGCATATTGCAAATAATTTAGATGTTCACCTCTCATAATTTCTATTTGAGGAGCTGCAATGTAATTCACTAGTATTAAAGACAAAAAGACGGAGAGTGTGAATAAAGAATCATAAAAAATAGATTTCTTGATTTTTGTTCCCATAAATACCAACACAAAAATTGCAAAGAAAAATAAAACATATGATAAATTATTTCTTTGTAAAACAAAGAACAAGCCGCCTCCACTCATCACTAATAGAAACAGTAATAATGTGTCAAAAAACTTATGTGTATTCGTTATTCTCATTTACCAGCTTAATTTTTTATTTGTTAATTTTTCAAATTTAATAATATCTTCCTTAAAATATTCATTATATAAATCTGTCTTTAATTTTTCAGATAACTTTTCTTTCTGAAACTCTTTAAGATTAGCTCTCTGAACCTGGTTTCTTATTATTTGTCTGATCTGTATAGAGGGAAATATAAATTTCAACACCCTCCTCCACCAAGCTTTTTTTTTCATCAATTGCTTTAAAAATTTCGATCTTTCCTTGCTAGCAGGGTTACTTCTTAGATCAAGATTTAAGTCTGTTTCTGTTTCTTCTAAACCTATAAAGATTAATAATTTATCTATTACATTCTTTCTATCTCTTATAAACTCATTTTCAAAATGGATAAATAAAAAGTTATCAAGTGAAAAATACTCCAAATATCTTTCTATCATTTCTCCATATAATCCTTGATGATAATATGAATTTCTTAAATACGAAAGGTAATCCTTATTCTCAATAAATTTATCAATCCTATTATCTTCTTTGCGTATAGCTTCTTCAAAACTTATATCTTCATTTTTGTCTCTAACAGAATGCAAATAATGAGAGTAAGCTCTATCTACCGGATGCCTAAGTAGTATAACAAATTTCATATCCCTGCCTAGGTCATTAAAAATTCTTTCGGGAGCTTGTTTTTCAAAAAAATATGAAGGAGTAAAATCAGCTATTATTTTTTTATTTATATTTTTGAAATAATTTTTCTCATACCATTCGATTCCGTTATTATAATTTTCAGGAATATCAAAAAAATGAGGTTCTTTAAATGCCGGAATGAAAATTTCAGGATGTTGTTTTAAAATATCATACAGTGTTGTGGTGCCTGATTTAGCAGCACCAATACACATAAAATTAGGTAAACTCATATTGTCCAATCGTTTAAATCTCTATTTAATAACCCTGAAAGCTTAGCAATATCTTGCTTGTAATATTCTTTTAACCATTTCTCTGTTTCTGGATTTATTACTTCTACTGTTTTCGTATTAGATTTTTGAAGTTTTACTCGAATATATTGACGTAAACTTTTAATAGGTATAATAAATCTTAAAAATACTTTTAAAAGATTCTGTTGCATCATAATCTTTTTCATTCCAACACTTTTCCATTCCCACCCTCCAACCATATGCCGTTGTTCTGCATTTATTGTAACTCTACCTAACTTTAAATAATCAAAAATCTTGTTCAATTCTTCATTAAAATCAGTTTTATAATCATCATAAATAACTACATGTATATTGCCAAAACTTTCTTTAAATAATTTGACTTGATTATAGTAATTACCTAATTCTAAATATCTTGATGCAGGTGTTAAATTTTTGATATTGTGATATCTCTCCTCTCCTATATCTAACGCATCTTCAAAAGATAAATTTTCCATCATATTATATCGTTTTACGTGCTGATAGCCAGAATATGCTCGTTCGATAGGATTTCTTAACATAATAATAATCTTAACATCATCATGCAAATAGTATTTAATATTTTTTATAGCTAACTCGGGAAAAGACAAATACATTACACTTGATTCTCCTCTGTATTTTAAGTGATCTTTCTCAAAAAAAAGAGACTTGTAATCTTTAAAATCTATAATCCCTTTATGAATTCTTTGCTTTCCAATCTCCTTATTTATTAAAAAATGAGGCTCTTTTGGGGAGCACATAAAAATATCAGGATGCTGATTTAAGTAGTTGTGCAATGAAGTAGTTCCACTTTTAGCAGCACCAACTATTAATAAATTTGGTAACGCCATTATTCTTTCCAATGTTTTAAATTAATTCGTAACAACTGTTCTAATTTACTAACATCTTCCTTGAAAAATACAACTAAATTGTCTCTAGTTCCTTGATTAATTGGATTAGATGTTTGCTTTAAAATTGATTCAAGAAAAATTCTCGCTTTCTTTCTTACCGAAAATGAAAATACCTTTCTAAATAATTTTTTTACAAGATTATCTTTCACAAAAAAATGTTTAAAAAATGGTGTTTTCCACCTTTTACCACCAACATTATGATTTGACAATGTGTCTAAACTCACTTTTGAATCTAATCCTAGAAATTCTAACGTTTTTTTAACCTCCTTTGCTGTATCATTTTTAAAATCTTCATACATTATAATATGTACATTCTCAAAATTATCAAGATACGCTTTTACCATATTACAATAAAGTCCCATATCTTTATACATCACCATTGGTGTTAATGTAGGGTCCAATTCAAGTCTTTCATGTTCAATTTCTAAAGCTTCTTCAAATGATAATTGTTCTTTTACACTTCTTGCAACATGATTATAAGCCGAAAAAGCCCTATCAACAGGATTTCTTAACATGATGATAATTCTTGTATTTTTAACTAGTCTATATTTAATATTTTTAATTGCCTCTTCAAAATAATATAAATATAAAACTGTTGACTCACCAATAGCTTTTTCATCAGTCACTTTATTAAATAATAGCTGATATTCATCAAAAGTCCAAACTCCATTATGTAATCTGTGCTCCACTAAATCTTTTATCAGAAATCTTGGTTCTTTAACCTTCATACCTTCTTTATTATAAGAAGGCATAAATACCTGAGGATGTTGATTTAGGTAATTATGTAGAGATGAAGTACCGCTTTTTGCAGCTCCAACAATCAGAAAATTTGGCAATTTATTTCTCATTATTTACT
>Ga0209502_10002655_pt1 | contig 14674 bp, 13 predicted proteins | sample ArcticOcean_MG_C_10_FD_187442 | JGI IMG/M metagenome (GOLD analysis project Ga0209502, IMG submission 187442) | Marine microbial communities from western Arctic Ocean - ArcticOcean_MG_CB11_90 (SPAdes) (version 2) | ecosystem: Environmental > Aquatic > Marine > Oceanic | place: Arctic Ocean...
GAATCAATCGATAGAGAACCAAGATTTAAGGAAGAAATCAAAAATAATAAAAAAATTGAAAAATTAATTGAACTTTCACTAAAAATTGAAGGGCTGAACAGGAATATGGCAACACACGCTGCGGGAGTTGTTATAGCAGGAGAAAACTTATCTGATCAAGTCCCTTTATATAAAGATCATTCAGCTAATTTAATCTTACCATCCACACAGTTTGACATGTACTCCTCAGAAAATGCAGGCTTAGTAAAATTTGATATTCTTGGTCTTACTGCTCTTACCGTTATTAGTAAAACAATTAAAATGTTGAGTTTGAAAAACATAAAACTAGACATTGGTAAGATTGATTTACAGGATCAAAATGTTTTTAGATTATTATCTACCGGAGAGACTACAGGACTATTTCAGTTAGAAAGTACAGGAGTGAGAGCTACCTTACGTCAAATGAAGCCAACAGAATTTAATGATATAGTAGCACTAGTTGCTTTATATAGACCAGGCCCGATGAGCAATATTCCGACATACAATGAATGTAAAAATGGAGAAAGAACACCTGATTACATTCATGAAACTTTAGAGAAGATTTTAAAACCAACTTATGGAATCATAATTTATCAAGAACAAGTAATGCAAATTGCACAAACACTTGCTGGTTTTACTGCTGGAGAAGCTGACATTTTAAGAAGAGCAATGGGTAAGAAAAAGAGAGCAGAACTTGAAAAACAAAAAGAAAAATTTATTACAGGTGCATTAAAGAATGGCATTAAAAAAGATGTAGCTAATTATGTTTTCACAAAAATTGAGCCTTTTGCTGATTATGGTTTTAACAAAAGTCATGCTGTAGCTTATGCCCTTATAGCTTTTCAAACTGCATATTTGAAAGCTTACCACAAAGAAGAATTTATTGCCGCTTCTATGTCTACTTCACTGACAAATACAAGTAAACTCAGAGAGTATGTCGAAGAACTAAAAAGATTAAAAGTTGAAGTTATAAGGCCCTCTATCAATAATTGTTTTGCTGAATTCAAACCAGATACAAATAAAATATTTTATGGGTTAGGTGCTATTAAAAGTGTGGGGTTCGATGCTATTTCAAACATAATAAGTGAAAGAGAAAAAAATGGAAAATTTAAAACGTTCACAGATTTTATTAATCGAGCTGATCCAAAAGACGTCAATAAACTTCAACTCGAAGGACTTGTTAAAGCCGGAGCATTTGATGAAATAGATCTTAATAGAAAAAAGTTATTTGACGCCATACCTAAAATTATTCAAACAATTAAAAGTAAATATGACGAAAAAACAAGTAATCAAACTAGTTTATTTAATGATGTTAATAATAAAGACAATGAAACTTTTATTTTTGACACAACTAATTCATGGACAAAAAAAGAGTTGTTGGCAGAAGAGTTTTCTTCTCTAGGTTTTTATATTTCAGACCATCCTCTAAATGAATATAAAGAATTTTTTACTCAACTTGAAATTGTTTCTTATAAAGACTTTTTAGAAGGTGATAAGGCAGAGTCTCTTGTTGCGGGAACAATAATGTCTATTCAAGAAAAAAAGAGTGCAAAGGGAAATTCTTATGCAATTATAAAGTTCAGTGATAACAAATCTGAATTTGAAATATTCTTATTCTCAGATCTTTTTTCCTCCAATAGAGATAAGCTAAAAGAGTCTAGCTCATTCATTTTAACTCTGCATAAAGAAAAAAATACCGATGAAAATAGCCTAGCGAGAGTTAATATTAGAAAAATAGTTGATCTTTCAGATTTAGTTAATAAAACCTATGAAACTGTATCTATAGAATTGAATGATAGAAGAAAATTAACAGAACTTAACGAAATATTAAAGAATAATGGTGAAACTAAAATTAATGTTATTTTGAGTGATAGCAACAAAAACTACTCCTTTGAACTTGAGAAAACTAGGAAGTTTGACTTTAATTTGTTTAGCTTAATTAAAAACAAGGAATACGTTAAAAAAATAAGCTTTTAGTTGCTTGATTTGTATCCTTTTTAAATATATGAAAGCGTAATTTCGCACACAGCGTTAAGGGGTAAAACCCTACCGGTCTCGTAAGAGGTTTGTTGTGGTGGATTAACCGGAAAAAATATGAATATACCTGAAGTAAATATAAAACAATTATTAGAAGCTGGCGTCCACTTAGGACATAAGACTCTAAGATGGAACCCAAAGATGAAAAAATTCATTTTTGGTGAAAAAAATTCAATACATATAATTGACCTAACACAAACTGTAGTTTTTTTTAAAAACGCTTTAACAGAAATATATAAGTGCATATCGAGTGGAGGAAAAATATTAATTGTTTCTACAAAAAAACAAGCTTCTGAACAAATCTTAAATTTAGCCAAAGAAACAAATCAATTTTATGTAAATTATAGGTGGCTTGGAGGAATGTTAACTAATTGGAATACTATCCAGAACTCCATCAAAAGATTAAAAATGCTTGAAGAGTCTCTCGCAAAAGAAGACACGGGTTTTACAAAAAAAGAAATTTTAAAACGAAGCAAAGAAAAAGAAAAACTTCAAAGATCTCTTGGTGGTATAGCAGACATGAAGAAGCTGCCTCAGTTAATTTTTATTATAGATACAAATATTGAGTCTTTGGCTGTTGCTGAAGCCAAAAAACTTAACATACCAATTGTAGCAATATTGGATACTAATTCAGATCCAACAAATATACATTATCCAATACCAGGAAACGATGATGCACGTAGATCAATTAATTTATATTGTGACCTATTAAAGGCCACTATTACTAACGCTTCAAAATTTATCGAAAAAAAATCTAATGACGATGATAAAGACAAACCAAAACAAAAAAAATTAGACTCAGTACCAGTTAAAACATTAACTGAAGAAAAAAGTATTTAATCAAATCTTATTTTATGTCCAGTAAAGATATACTTGAAAGTGTAAAAAAACTTAGGGAAGTCACAGGAGTTGGTTTCAAAGACTGTAAGCTTGCAATCGATGAATCAAATGGTGATCTTGAAAAAGCTATCGAGTTTTTGAGAAAAAAAGGTATAGCAAAAGCCTCAAATAAAATGAGTAGAATTGCAGCAGAAGGTCTGTGTCTTTTGCATGAAAAAGATGGAGAAATATCCTTAATAGAAGTTAATAGTGAAACTGATTTTGTTGCAAAAAATAATGTATTTATTAATTTTTGCAAGGAGGTTTCAGTAATAAACTTTGAAAATAAATCTGATTTATCAAAAGTAAAAAAAACAAATATGAAAAACAATCTACCAGTAGAAACAAATTTAACTGATTTAATTGCAAAAATGGGTGAGAAAATTACTATAAGAAGATCTATCTTTTTCGACAATTCTAATGGTAAAAATTCTTTTTATGTTCATGGTGCTTTAGATGGTCAAATTGGAAAAATGATATCGATTGTCAAAACTTCAAAAGAAAGTGATATAGGAAAAAAAATTGCAATGCATGTCTCAGCGATGTCCCCAATGGCACTCGATGAAATGTCTTTAAAAAAAGAAGTTATAGAAAAAGAAATGGAAATTATTAAAGCGGAACTTTTAAATTCAGGAAAGCCATCTGAAATGATTGAGAAAATAACAAAAGGTAAAATTCAAAAGTTTATTTTTGATAATACTCTAGTTAATCAAGTTTGGATTATGGACCCTAAAAAAAAAGTATCGGATATACTAATAGATAGTGATATAAAAATAATAGATTTTACAAGGTATAAAGTTGGTGAAGGTGTTTAATTATGAGCTCAGAGTTTAATGAAAAAAACTATGTCATCAAAATGGAAAAAACCATTTTATCTTATAAAAAAGATTTATCTACATTAAGAACAGGTAGAGCTAATGCTTCCATGTTAGATATGATAAAAGTTGATGTTTACGGACAGATGATGCCGATAAATCAACTTGCCAGTGTAAGCGTTCCTGAAGCAAGATTAATAACAATTCAAGTATGGGATCAAACAAACATTAAAGCTGTCGATAGTGCTATACAAAAATCTGATTTAGGCATTAACCCTCAAATAGATGGTTCCGTTTTACGAATTAGAATACCCGATTTAACAGAAGAGCGTAGAAAAGATTTAATAAAAGTTCTAAAAAATATTGGAGAAAAAAACAAGGTTTCTATTAGAAATATAAGAAGAGAAGCTAATGATGAGTTGAAAAACCTTGTTAAAGATAAAAAAATTAGCGAAGACGAAAATAAGTTTTTTGAAAAAAACATTCAAAAGATCACAGATGATAACATTTTAAATATAGATAAAATTCTACAAGAAAAGGAAAAAGAAATCCTTCAAGTATGAACAATCTTAATCACATTGCCTTTATTATGGATGGCAATGGTAGATGGGGCTTAAAAAAAAAAAAAAGTAGAAATTATGGACACTTAGCTGGTGTTAAAACAGTTCAAAAAATTGTTGAGGCATCAATTTCTTTTAAAGTGCCAATTGTTTCATTTTATGTATTCTCAAGTGAAAATTGGAAAAGACCTAAAAATGAAATAAATTATTTATTTAATCTAATAAAAATATATTTTAAGAAAGAAATTGCTAATATTGTTAAAAATAAAATAAAAATTAACATATTAGGTCGCTTAAATAACCTGCCATTTGAAATAAGAAAAACATTATCATCTGCTGTAAAAAAAACAAAAAAAAATAATAAGCTAACTGTTAATTTAGCTATTAACTATGGTTCTAAAAGTGAAATTATAGATTCTGTTAAAAGGCTGAACTCCAAATCAAAAAAAATAAATGAAAAAAATATTAACAGTAATTTATACTTAGACCTACCTTTCCCTGACATTTTAATCCGGACAGGCGGACAGAAAAGATTAAGTAACTTTATGCTTTGGCAGCTATCTTATTCTGAAATATTTTTTTTAGATAAATTATGGCCTGATTTTTCAAAAAATGACTTAAATAAAATAATTAAAAAATATCATAAAATAAAAAGAAATTTTGGAGGCATTTAACTAATGAGTTACGAGCTAATAAAAAGAATTCTAACTTCACTGATACTGCTTCCTGTTTTAATTTATGTCACATATCATTCGGGATACTACTTTATAATATTTTTAAGTATTATTTATTGCATATCTTTTTATGAAGTAATTAAAAATACTAAAAGTTTAATATTCAATATTGTAGCTAACAGCATATTAATTTCAGCTTTATTCTCATTTTATTATTTACGTGCAGATACGAGCTATCATTTAATAACTCTTTATTGGATTTTAGCAGCCACATTCTTATCTGACATAGGTGGATATGTTTTTGGCAAAACTTTTAAAGGAAAAAAACTTACTGCTATAAGCCCAAATAAAACTTACTCTGGATCAATTGGTTGTATTTTTTTTAGTACTATTTCATTACCATTTTTAAATCTTTTTCAACAATTTTTCTTTAATGAGATTTTAATAAATTTTTATAATTTAAAATATTTAATACTTACAATTTTAATATCTATTGTTTGTCAGTTTGGTGATATTTGTGTTTCATATTGGAAGAGAAAAATGCAGATAAAAGATATTAGCAATATACTTCCTGGACACGGAGGAGTCCTAGATCGTATCGATGGTTTAATGTTTGTTTTAATATTTTGTTTTATAATTAAAAATATTGGTCTAATTTAATATGAAAATTAAAACACTAGCTATACTTGGTTCTACAGGTTCTATAGGAAGATCAACATTAGAGATTGTAAAAAAAACAAAGAAATTAAAAGTAGTTTTGATTGTTGCCAACTCTAATTATTCAATGATTTTGTCTCAAATTAAAGTTTTCAAACCAAAAATTATAATTATAAATAATTTAAAAGTTTATTTAAAAATTAAAAAAATAAATAAATTTAAAAAAATAATAATCTTAAATAATACTAACAACTTAACTAAGTATATCAAAAAAATTGATATTACGGTCTCAGCTATACCTGGTATTGCAGGATTAGAACCAACCTTAGTTTTGATAAAATTAAGTAAAAAAATTTTATTAGCGAATAAAGAGTCTATTATTTGTGGGTGGGATTTGATTAAAAATGCAGCAACTAAATATAATACAGATTTAGAACCAATAGATTCAGAACATTTTTCTATTCTACAACTAACCAAAAATCATTCACCAGATGAAATAGAAAAAATTTATATAACAGCATCAGGCGGCCCATTCCTCAAATTAAAAAAAAGTAAGTTTAAAAATATAAAACCTAAAGAAGCTATCAAACATCCAAAATGGAAAATGGGAAAAAAAATTTCTGTTGATTCAGCAACTTTAATGAATAAAGTTTTAGAGCTAACCGAAGCTTTAAAATTGTTTCCTTTTGAATTAAATAAATATGAAATATTAATTCACCCCCAATCACTTGTTCACGCAATAGTTAAATTTAAAAATGGAACGGTATATTTTTTATATCATTCTCCCGATATGAAAATACCTATTTCAAATGCGTTATTTGAAAACAAATTAAATTATAACGAATACTTTAAACATAAAAACTTAAAAAAATTATCGGACCAAAAATTAGAATTTTTTTCTCCGGACAAAAAAAAATTTTCTACTTTAAATCTAATACCCAAAATGAACACTAGCAAATCAGGCCCTATTATTATAAATGCTGTTAATGAAATATTAGTTGATGAATTTTTGAAAAAAAATATACAATTTAATGATATTTTTACTTATTTGAATCTTGTTTTAAAAGATAAAAGCTATATAAAAACTTCAATTTTGCCTTGTAATAGTATAAAAAATATCTACAAAATAGACAACTTATCAAGAAAAATTGCTTACAAAATTATAAAAAATTATAAAAATTAACTAAATGTACAAATATATAATCTTAATCTATTTACTCCTTAGCTATAACTTGTCGGCTGAAATAGTTAAAAAAATTGAAATAAATGGAAGTGATAGAATAAGTGAAGAAACAATTAGAGTTTATGGTGATATAGATTTAGATAAAGATTATTCTAATTTTGACTTAGATAAAATTTTAAAAAGTCTATACGAAACCAATTTCTTTGATGATATTAAAATTTCTTTAACAAATGGCACTTTAAAAATTACAGTTAAAGAATATGCAGTTATAAATAATGTCAATCTTGAAGGGGAGAAATCAACCTCTGTAAAAGAAAAAATTTTAAAACTTCTAGAGTTAAAATCAAAAGAAAGTTTTAGAGAAAATAAATTAACCGAAGATATCAATACATTAAAGAAAGTATATGCTTCAATGGGATTTAATTTTGTTAATGTTGAAGCTAAAGTTGAAAAGTTTGACAACAACCGTGTTAATCTTGTCTACTTTATAGAAAAAGGAAAAAAAACAAATATTTCCAAAATTAGTTTCATAGGGGATAAAAAAGTAAAAGAAAAAAGACTTAGAGAATTAATTGTTTCTGAAGAATATAAATTCTGGAAATTCTTATCCAAAAATACTTTTTTAAATAATAACAACATAGAATTAGATAAAAGATTATTATTAACTTATTATAAGTCTATTGGTTATTACGATGTTCAAGTTTTATCTAACAGTGCTGAGATAAGCCAAAATGATTCCACTACACTTACTTATTCTATTAATGCTGGTAATCGATACAGAATTAATAAAATTAGCACAAACGTAAGTGATGTTTTAGATAAAAATTTATTTTTACCTTTAGAAGGTGAATACAAAAAAATTGTAGGCAAATACTACTCTCCCTTTATTGTCAAAAATTTATTAGATGATTTAGATCTTCTTATTGTAGATAACGATCTTCAATTTATCGAACACTCTGTGAATGAAATTTTAGAAGATGGTGATATTGAAATAAAAATCAATGTTTACGAAGGTCAAAAAAAATTAGTAGAAAAAATCAATGTTCTTGGAAATACAGTTACTGATGAAACTGTAATCAGATCTGAACTTTTGCTTGATGAAGGAGACCCTTTTAGTAATTTAAAACTAGAGCAATCTATAGCTAAAATTAAAGCAAGAAATATTTTTGGAACAGTAAACAAAAAAGTATCTGACGGAGCGAATAACACTCAAAAAATTATTGATATTACCGTACAAGAACAACCAACCGGAGAGATTAGTGCTGGTGCCGGCATTGGAACCAACGGAGGAAGTGTAGCTTTTAGTATTTCAGAAAATAATTGGTTAGGTAGGGGAGTAGCCGTTACAACCAGCGTAGATATTTCCGCTGAAAGATTTACTGGTGGTGTTCAAGTTAAAGACCCAAATTATAAATTTTCCGGGAATTCATTGTCCTATTTTCTCATGAATACTAGTAACGACAAAGCAAACTCTGGTTATAAAAATAATGTTATTTCATCAGGAGTGGCAACTTCATTTGAGCAATATAGAGATATTTACCTGTCACCTGGGCTGAAGCTTTCACATGATACTTTAAAAGTGGATAGTACTGCATCGGATTCTATGAAAAAACAAAAGGGAACCTTTACTGACTTAGCTTTTGAATACGGAATATCATTAGACAATCGTGATAAAGTATATGCACCAACTGATGGATATATATCGAGATTCAGTCAATCAATACCTCTATATGCAGACTCACCTTTCTTGAGAAATTCATATGCAATTAGCATATACGAAACCTTAACACCAGATGTGATTGGTGCTATCAAGTTTCAAAGTACTGCTGTTACTGGACTCGACTCTAAAGATGTAAGATTAAGTAAAAGATCATTCATAGGAAGCAGATTAAGGGGTTTTGAAAATGGTAAAGTTGGTCCTAAAGATGGAACTGATTTTATCGGTGGTAATTATACTTGGGCGACAAATTTTGAATTAAGTTTACCAAATTTTTTACCAGAGAGTACAAAAACAGACGTAGGACTGTTTTTAGACTTTGGAAATGTATGGGGAGTAGACTATGATAAAAGTACTAATGAAACGAACAAAATTAGATCTACCGTAGGAATTAACACAAGCTGGCTTTCACCGGTAGGTCCTATGACTTTTGTTTTTTCACAAAATATATCAAAAGCTTCAACAGATGTTACAGAAGCTTTCAAATTTCAATTAGGAACAACATTTTAACTTTTAAAAAAATATTATGAAAAAATTATTTATTTTTACAACTTTATTTTTATTTTATTTTTCAAATTCTTTTTCAGATAACATCCACTTTATAGACTACACTCAAGTATTAAATAAAAGTAAGGCTGGAGCTGAAGTTCAGGACAAATTAAAAAAAAAAATTAAAAGCGAATTTGAAAAATTTAAAGAACAACAAACCTCATTGAGAAAAGAAGAAAATGAAATAATTTCTAAAAAAAAAATATTATCTAAAGAGGAATATCAAAAACTAGTTATCAAACTTAGAAAAAAAGTCGCAGATCTTGAAAAAAATAAAAAAACCTCCTTTAACAATATAGGAAAAACAAGATCCGACGCAAAAATAACTTTGTTAAAAGTAGTTAACCCGATAATAAAAAAATATATGGAAGTTAATAACATTGGTCTAGTACTGGATAAAAAAAGTATAATACTCGGAGATACAAAATTGGAAATAACAGATCAAATAATAACTGCTTTAAACAAACAACTTACATCGATTAAAATTAATTAATCTCAATGGGTAAGAATATTTTCTTTGAGCGAAAAGGACCTTTTTTACTTAACGATTTATTTATTAACTTAAAGTTAAAAAAAAAAATAAAAATTTTTGATATAAGAAATCTTGAAAGTGCAACTAAAGATGATTTAACATTTTTAGATAGCATTGATTATATAAATTTTGCAAAAACCACTAGAGCAAAATATTGCTTAACAACAATAAAACTTAAGGATTATTTACCTAAAAATTGTGAAGCTGTATTAGTTCAGAACGTACTTTTTGATCTTTGCAAGGTAACAAGAAAATTTTATCCAAATGCAGACATAGACACGCCGGATATTTCATTGAAGAATCCAAAAAAAGCTAGTTATCCAAATGTTAAGTTTGGAAATAACGTTTTAGTAGGAAAAAACTGTAAAATAGGAAGCAATACTATCATAGGAAGTAATACGATAATTGAACACAATGTTTCAATTGGAGATGATTGTACAATTGGATCTCAAGCAGTTATCAGAAATACATTAATTGGAAATAATGTTTTTATTCAAGACGGGTGTAAAATTGGTTTGAAAGGTTTTGGGTTCATTCCTTTAAAAGGTAAAAATCTTAGATTTCCACATATTGGAAAAGTTATAATAAAAAATAACGTAGAAATTGGAGCTAATTGTACAATAGACCGTGGATCTATCAATAACACTGTAATTGGAGAAAACACCTTTTTAGATAATCAGGTACATGTAGCACATAATATTAAAATTGGGAGTGATTGTATGATAGCAGGACAAGTTGGATTTGCCGGGAGTTCAATTATTGGAGATAGTGTTTCAATTGGTGGACAAGCTGGAGTATCTGGTCACTTAAAAATTGGTAATAACGTAAAAATTGGAGGTGGTAGCGGAGTTGTGAAAGATGTAAAAGATGGTACTGCAGTAATGGGATATCCCGCTGTATCATTAAAAAATTTTATAAAAAATTCAAAAAAATGAACAACACAATAGACAAAAAAAAAATTGAGAGTTTGCTTCCTCATAGAGAGCCAATGTTATTAATTGATAAGCTTATTAATATTGTTCATTTGAAATCAGCAACAGCGATTATGTATGTTAAAAAAAATGGCTTTTATGTGCAAGGACATTTTCCTGATCAACCTGTAATGCCAGGTGTCTTAATAGTAGAAGCATTTGGACAGGCTGCAGCTGCACTTACTGCCTATGGTATTGATCCTAAAGAATATAAAAATAAATTAGTTTTTTTAATGGGTGTCGACAAAGCAAGATTTAGAAACCCAGTTGTCCCAGATTGTGAACTGCATTTAGAAATTGAGGCCATAAGATCACATGGTAGAGTTTGGAAATACAGAGGTACAGCTACAGTAGAGGGTAAAAGAATGGCTGACGCTGAATGGTCTGCAACTATAGTAGATAAAAAATGATTCATAACTCTTGCGTCATTGCAAAAAATGCAAAAATTGGAGAAGGAGTTAAAATTGGTCCATTCTGTAATATTGGCGAACTAGTAGAATTAGAGGATAACGTTGAATTAATTTCCAACATAAATATAACTGGAAACACTAAAGTTGGAAAAGGAACTAAAATTTTCCCATTTGCTTGTATAGGAAATGCACCTCAAGATCTTAAATACAAGAATGAACCTAATAGTTTGATAATTGGAGATAACAATATAATTAGAGAACACGTAACAATTCACCCAGGAACAGAAGGAGGAGGTGGAAAGACTATTATAGGAAATAATTGCTTATTTATGATCTCATCGCATGTTGCACACGATTGTAAGGTCGGAAACAATGTCATCATAGCTAACAATGTGCCTCTAGGTGGACATGTTACTATAGAAGACTCAGTTATAATAGGTGGAAATTCTGCGGTACAACAATTTACTAGAATTGGAAGATTAGCAATGATTGGTGGCATGACCGGAGTATTAAAAGATGTAATCCCATTTGGTTTGTCTATTGGAAACAGAAACTACCTGCAAGGACTTAACTTAATAGGACTTAGGAGGAAAAACTATGAAAATAAAAAAATAATGGGGCTTGATAAAGCTTACAAAACAATTTTTTCATCTAAAAACCTGCATGAAAATTTAAGCAAAATTAACGATGAATATAAAGACAATGACCTTGTAAAAGAAGTAGTAAATTTTATAGCTAAAGATAAAAAAAGACCGATCTGTACACCAAAAAATAAAGAATAAAATGATTGGATTAATATTTGGAGAAACTAATTTCCCAAAAGAGATTCTTAAAAAAATAAAAAAAATAAAAAAAGATTATACAATTATAGATTTAACTAAAAATAAAATTTTTAAATCAGACAGAAAATCACACGCTGTATCAATTGGTCAAATTGGAAAAATTTTAAATATTTTAAAAAGTAAAAAAAGTAAAAAAGTAATTTTCGCCGGGAAAGTAAAAAAACCAATTTTTTCAAAACTTAAGCTAGACCTGAAGGGTATACTTTATATTCCACGGATCATTAAAGCCTCTAAAATAGGAGATGCAGCTATTTTAAAAGAGGTGATCAGTATTTTCAAAAAAGAAAAAATAAATACATTAAACTCTTTATATTTCACTCCTGAGCTTAGCCTAAAAAAAGGTACTCATACTAAAATCAAACCTAACAATGACGACAAAAAAGATATTAAAAAAGCTATTTCAATTTTAAGCAATCTAGACAGCTATAGCTTCAGTCAAGGCACCGTTGTGAGAAACAACAAGCTTTTAGCTATAGAAGGGAATGATGGAACTCAAAAAATGCTACATAAAATTAAAAAAAATAATAAACTCCTTAGCGGTGTACTGGTCAAATTACCAAAAAGAAAACAAGATTTAAGAATTGACCTACCTACAATTGGACTGAAAACTTTACTAAAATGTAAAAGTGCAGGCTTGAAAGGTATAGTGCTAAAAAATAAACAAAATATTTGTCTAGATAAAAAAATATTAATTAAATCAGCAAACAAAAATAAAATGTTTGTTGTTGTAAAATGAAAAAAATATTTATACTAACTGGAGAACCCTCTGGCGATAAACTAGCATCTAAAGTAATTGCAGAATTAAAAAAAATTAATCCTGAAATTCATTATTTATCTGTAGGTGGTAATAATCTTAAGTCTTTAGGAATTAAATCTATTTATGATCTGAAAGAGATTACATATCTAGGTTTTACAAAAGTTTTTTTAAATTTATTTAAGATTAAGAATAAAATTGATCAAACTGTAAAAGCAATTTTAGATTTTAATCCTGATATTCTATTCACAGTCGATAGCCCAGATTTTACGTTGAGAGTTGCAGAAAGAGTAAAAAATAAAAATACTAAAATTAAGACTATTCATTATGTTGCTCCGCAAGTATGGGCATGGAGAGAAGGAAGAGTAAAAAAAATTAAGAAATTTATAGATCATATTTTTCTACTATTTTATTTTGAAAAAAAATATTTTGAAAAAGAAAAAATAAGCTGTGAATTTGTAGGTCATCCTTTATTAGAAGAAAAAAAAGATGATAAAATAGACATCAATCAAATAGTTGGAAAAAATAAAGCACTAATATCAATTTTTTCAGGAAGTCGTGTTTCAGAAATTGTTATTCTAACACCAATATTATTAAATTTTATTAGGTTAATGGATAATAAATATAATGATATTATTTATATTTTTCACGCAACACATGAGCATAACAAATTAATTCAATTTTATATTAAAAATAGTGGACTGAGTAATTGTCAAGTTGTTAGTGATGATAAAATTAAATCTCATCTTTTAAAAAAATCAATATTCGCTGTCGCCAAATCTGGAACAGTATCATTAGAGATTTGTAATGTAAAAATACCTTCAATCATCCTTTATAAAATTAATTTTATTAATTTTTTAATAATCAAAATGCTTGTAAAAACAAAGTATGCCAACATAATAAATATTGCTGCTCAAGAAGAAATTATACCTGAACTTCTACAGTCCAAATGTAATGCTAATAACATCTATAAACATGTAAATGAATTTCTAGAGAATCCTAATAAAATTGAAGACCAATTAAACAAGACAGCAAATATTTTAAATAATTTTAAAACAAAAAATTCTTCATCAGAATTAACCAGTTTATCTCTAAATAATTTTTTATATTAATTTTATTCTTGTTATTAAAGATCCTAGCGAAGCAAGAAAAATAATTAGAGAAAATAAATATACAGAGCATACTGTAGGTACCGCTAGTCAATATGTTCAAGGTAATCTTTGTATACTTCTTAGTTCTCTTAATTAAAGCTAATTAACATAAATAAATTTAAATCTAGCAAATAACCATCTAAATTAAGTAGTTTATATCAAGAAAAATCCCTTTTAAATTACGTAGAAGTTACTAACATTAAGGAAATAAATACCGTAGACTCAAATTTCTTAAAAAATATAATAAAGTTTATGGGTGCATTTGTTATCATATTCCTAAGTTTTTTTGTTGCTGGTAACATAGGTGACACACCTTTTAACAAGCAGCAAGAAAAAAAAACAAGCCAAATAACATCAGATAAACCCATCGTTGAGAAAACGGTTATTGAAACAATTACACCAGAGTCAAAAAAAATTGAACCAATTAAAGAAGAAATTAAATTAAAACCAGTTAAAGAAGAAACTAAACTAGAACCAGTTAAAGAAAAAATTAAACCAGAGCCAGCGAAAGAAGAAGTTAAGCTAAAACCAGTTGAAGAAGAAATTAAACGAGAACCAATTAAAGAAGAAATTAAACCAGAACCAATTAAAGAAGAAATTAAACCAGAGCCAGTGAAAGAAGAAGTTAAGGAATTAGTTAACTTAGAAAATGAAGAGACAAATTGGATAAAATTAATTTTATATGTATTAGGCTCAATATTATTTGTTGTGATGATAAGATATTTTTATACAAGGCAAAAAAACAATTCCCCCTCAAGTAACAACGTATCCGATTATATGAGAAGAGAATTTAAGGAAGAAGTTCAGTCAGATACTACAGAACAACCGGCCCAAGAAGAAGTTCAGTCAGATACTACAGAACAACCGGCCCAAGAAGAAGTTCAGTCAGATACTACAGAACAACCGGCCCAAGAAGAAGTTCAGT
>Ga0209502_10002659_pt1 | contig 14665 bp, 12 predicted proteins | sample ArcticOcean_MG_C_10_FD_187442 | JGI IMG/M metagenome (GOLD analysis project Ga0209502, IMG submission 187442) | Marine microbial communities from western Arctic Ocean - ArcticOcean_MG_CB11_90 (SPAdes) (version 2) | ecosystem: Environmental > Aquatic > Marine > Oceanic | place: Arctic Ocean...
GTGGGATCGGCTTGTAATGGCCAACCATCTTTTAAACGATTCATATAGACTCCAGCAATGCGATCTTGCTCCGAGACTTGCTTAGACTCTTCATGGACAATTGCAGCTAAAGCCATCACCTCTAAAGGCATAAGATCAATTGTTTTTGCTTTACTTAGTCTTTTATCGTTCCAGAAGCGGTTGTATTCCTTTAACATTCGAGATCTAAATGTTGTTGCCGACGTATTCCAGAAAAACTCATAGCTATTTGGCAAATACATCGCTAGTGCATTTTCATATGTAAACCCATTCGCCTCTAAAAATTCTGGATCTGAAAAAACTCTAAGTAAATCGGAATTATTAGCTTCAATTTGGCTCGAAATTCTATTTGCTAATTCTGCTAAAGAATGCTGATTATTAAACGCTATTTTTATTGGTAGATTACGACTTCTTATGGAGTTGATGATGTCATTATTAGTCATCCCCTTGGAGATAAGAAAGCGTCCAGCTTTAATATTATTTATATATTTTTTTTGTTTAGCCAAAACTTCAAAAGATTCTATATCTTTTAGCAAAGGTTCTAAGTCCGCTTTTACATCTGAAAAGCTCGCATTTGTAGCTACAAAAATATAGGCTTCTTTAGAATTAAAATTAGTGTTAGGCACTAACATAACTGAATAAATATAATAGGAAAAAATTCCTGCGCTTGCCAAACCGATTAACACAATGGCTGCTGATATTTTTTTAAAGTACATGATTGATTAATTGAAATAAATATTCGTTCTTATATCGCTCTTTGTAAAACCGCCACTCTTTCTTGAGTCCAACTTTCTCAAACCCTACAGACTTGAACAAGTTTATACTTGCCGAATTATCTTCTAGTATATTTCCATACAACTGATGTAGACATAGTACATTAAAGCTATGATTTACAAGTAAGCTCAAAGCGTCTTTACCATACCCTTTTTGACGGTGTTTATCAATTAAAACAATACTGACTCCTGCTCGCTTATTATGTGCGTCATAATCAAAAAGATCAATAAACCCCATGGGCTCATTTGTTTTAGAAGTAATCATTAACCTTAACTGCTTTATTTCTTTAATATCTTTTTGGGCTGTTTCTAAATAACTACTAAGCACTTCTTTTGAAAATGGTTTTTGAGTTTGACTTAGTTCCCACAAAGATTCATTATTTTCTAATGAATATAAAAATGCTAAATCTTCGAGCTTAATAATTCGTAGATTAATGAGGTTTCCTTGTAATTCTACCATTCTAAAGTTCCTTTAAAAACTTGTACTGCAGCTCCACAAAGCCACACATTGGAATAAGAAGAAGAAGAAGAAGAAGAAGAAGGCGGTTCAAACCTAACCACTAAATTACCACCTTGAGTTTTTAGATTCATAACTTTAGATGTTGATTGACCTGAGTGAAACATCGCAATAGCAACAGCTGTGGATCCTGTGCCACAAGACAAAGTCTCCGCTTCAACTCCACGTTCATAGGTGCGAATAGCAAACGTATCCATGTTCATTTTTTTAGCGAAATTCACGTTAACGCCACTAGACTTAAAAGGCTCACTATAACGAACAAAAGCACCTTCAGATGCCATATCTAGTGAGTCTAGATTTGATTTTAGAGAGACATAATGCGGAGACCCTGTGTCAAGAACAAAGTAGTCCTCTTTTGAAGAAACAGTTAGAACATCTTGCATTTTAAGCTCAACATATCCATTATCATAGACTGCTAGATGTGGCCCATCAATCGCTGAAAAATGAGCATCTCCTTGGACAATTCCTAAAAAATTAGCAAAAGCAACAATACATCGACCGCCATTCCCACACATACTACTTTGTTGACCATCTGCATTAAAATACACCATTTTAAAGTCATAATTTGGATCAGACTCTAGTAAAATAAGTCCATCTGCACCAACCCCAAAACGGCGATTACATAAATGAGCAATTAATGATGAATTGTTTGTGTCGAACAAGGATAAGCGATTATCAATCATAACAAAATCATTCCCTGTTCCTTGATATTTATAAAATGTATGAGTCCGCATATAAAACAAATATAAGAATATTTAACGTTAAAATAAGCTGTTAAAAGGTCGTTAAAGTTGTTTTATGAATTCAATAAAAAGGTAATTTTAGAGTCAGAATTATTAAACTTAAAAATATTTTATGAAAAAATTTATTTCAATTCTATTTTTTTCAGCTTTAGGCGGTGGCCTGACTCTCAGTACTTATAAGCTATTTATTGAAACAAGTATGCCTTATGAAATAGCTGAAGGTCGTGTACTAACCACAACAGCTGTTTCTGGACAGATCTCGTTAAATTCAGTAGAAGAAACAGTAAATTTCACATCAGCTGCAGAAAAAACATTACCAACAGTTGTGCATGTAAAAAACACGACGCTAAGTAAGGGGTACACAAGTTATGAAGACTTATTCTTTGGACGATCTCAGCAACGCGCACAAATAGGTACGGGATCAGGTGTAATAATTTCGGTAGATGGTTATATTATTACCAATAACCATGTTATTGAAGGAGCACAATCAATTGAGATTACTACAAATAATAATAAGACCTACACAGCTGAATTAATTGGAACCGACTCGAGTACAGATATTGCATTGTTAAAAATTAAACCTTTGGAACCTTTAAGCTACTTGACATTTGGAGATAGTAATTTGGCTAAGGTCGGAGAATGGGTGTTGGCTGTTGGTAATCCTTTCAACCTAACCTCTACAGTTACTGCAGGGATAATAAGTGCCAAATCAAGAGATTTATCGGGACAAAATACACAATCATTCATTCAGACAGACGCCGCGGTAAACCCTGGTAATTCTGGGGGTGCCTTAGTAAACACAAATGGAGAACTTATTGGCATCAACACAGCAATTACATCAAAAACAGGATCCTACATAGGCTATTCCTTTGCAGTCCCTAGTAATATTGCTCGAAAAGTCATTGAAGACTTGATGGAGTTCGGGAATGTACAGAACGGGATTCTAGGCGTTATTGGGGGTGAATTAAATAGTAAAAACTCTAAAGAATTTGGAGTAAATGAAACCGAGGGGTTTTATGTAAATGATATTCAAAAAGGAACTGGAGCAGAAAAAGCGGGCTTGCAAAAAGGCGACATTATTCAACGAATTGATGGGGTAACTATTTCAAAGTTTTCTGATTTGAAAGGGTTTTTAAATACTAAAAACCCAAACGATACGGTTGAAGTTTTGATTTTAAGAGGCGATAAACAGATGAACATAATAGTTACTTTAGAAAAAAGAATTAGTATTGAAATACCAATAATCGGGGCGCTTCAAGAACCAGAAAAAAAAGCACTAAAAGCCGTCAATTTAGACTACGGATTGGAAGTGGTTTCGCTTTCTGAAAATAACCGAACAGACTGGGAGTCTGACGGGATTTATGTGGGAAGTTTTGTGACAGAAATAAATGATATTAGCATTAATTCCATTAACGACGCCCAGAGAGCGTTAGAGAAATATTCCAATAAAGTACTTAGGCTATCTGTTGTGAAAAATAATGGAGAAAAAGTGGTCTACCGGTTCAGGTAAAAACCTCAATTACAGATTATTACACTGTATTATTAAAATTATTAGGCATTGATTTTTTTTATATAAAATAGTTACGAAAACGTTTGAGAAGACTTACTTTTGTAGGATTCATTTAAAATTTAAACTAAATGCCAATAAAACCGACCTACGAATCTGAAATTGCATTCCAATCTGACCGAAGAAAATCAGCCGTTGAATTTATAAAAATTGTTAGTGACCTGTGGTATGATTACTCCATTGAATTGGTCTTGTTTCGTAATCAATTAATGGATCGAAATGTAAGTGAAATTCTCAAGCTTCATGCATATGCAGGTGAATTTGTAAACAAACCCATCTCCATTTTTGATTCTGTAGACATGGCACAAGCAATTAAACAATTGAACTTGCCAGCCTCTAAATTGGATATTGGCAAGTTAACTTACGAATATCACAAGGAAGACCTTTCTAACAGCAGTTCATTTGCCTTTTTGTCTAAAAAATTAAAAGAAGCGAAACAGCAATCTAAAATAGAGCCAAAGGATGTCGTGTTATACGGGTTTGGCCGCATCGGCCGATTGGTTGCACGTGAGTTGATGGGCAAATCAGGCAGTGGCAGTCAGCTACGGCTTAGAGCCATTGTTACCCGTGACAAAATAAACACAGAGACTTTAGAAAAACGAGCTGCACTGTTGCGAAGTGATTCCGTTCATGGCGATTTTCCAGGGACCGTGAGCGTTGACAAAAACCTTCAAGCATTAATCATAAACGGCATGACTGTTTATATTATATCTGCTTCTAAGCCTGAAAACATAGATTATACAGCCTATGGGATAAATGAAGCTCTAATCATTGATAACACAGGAGTATTTAGAGATCATGACGGATTAAAAAGACACCTAGTCTCAAAAGGTGCTGAAAAAGTATTGCTAACTGCTCCTTGTAAAGAAATTCCAAACATCGTACATGGAGTCAATCATTTAGAACATTCTCCCGACACAATAGATATTTTTTCTGCAGCCTCATGTACTACTAATGCAATTACCCCTATTTTAAAAGTTATTGAAGACACTTTTGGCGTTGTGCATGGTCATCTTGAAACAATACATGCATACACCAATGATCAAAACTTAGTGGATAATATGCATTCAAAATACAGAAGAGGACGGGCAGCGGCTCTCAACATGGTCATTACAGAAACTGGAGCAGGAAAAGCTGTCAGTAAAGCGCTTCCATCTCTTGAAAACAAACTAACATCCAATGCAATTAGGGTTCCTGTTCCCAATGGAAGTTTAGCTATTCTAAACTTGGAGATCAAAAAAAGCACAACACTTAAAAAAATAAATAATCTAATCAAAACTGCTGCACTAACCGGCAATTTAGTTGAGCAAATAAAATATGAATTAAATGATGAACTCGTTTCTAGTGACATCGTAGGATGTACTGCTCCAGCTATTTACGATAGTAAAGCCACTATTGTAAGACATGATGGAAAAAACATAATCCTTTACATATGGTATGACAATGAATTTGGATATAGTCATCAAGTCATACGTTTAGCAAAATACATAGCCAAAGTCAGGCGCTTCACTTATTATTAAAGTTTACAATTTGTTATATTTGTAACTTAAACATATCCGATGCGCATAGATATTATTACAGTACTACCAGAACTAATTAAGAGTCCTTTTGAGGCCTCTATACTAAAGCGTGCAATAGAAGCTGGCCTTGTAAGTATTCACTTTCACAATTTACGGAATTACACAGCTGATAATTACAAATCTATTGACGACACCCAGTTTGGTGGTGGCGCAGGAATGGTTATGATGATTGAACCCATAGATAAATGCATTTCTAAATTAAAAAAAGAACGCGACTATGACGAAGTTATTTACATGACTCCTGATGGACAAACCCTTAATCAAGGCCTAGCTAACCAACTTTCAATGAAGGGTAATATAATTATACTCTGTGGGCACTATAAAGGAGTGGATCAACGCGTACGTGATCAGTTTATTACCAAAGAAATTTCCATTGGCGACTATGTTCTTTCAGGTGGAGAATTGGGCGCAGCAGTGCTTTGTGACGCAGTTATTCGTCTCATTCCAGGTGTTTTAGGAAACGAAACATCTGCATTAACTGACTCATTTCAAGATGGGTTATTAGCACCCCCTATATACACACGACCAAGAGAATATAATGGGTGGAAAGTTCCTGATGTTTTATTAAGTGGCCACTTTCCAAAGATTGAAAAATGGCGGGAAGAACAAGCGCTTGAACACACAAAAATTAGAAGACCTGACTTATTAAAGGACTAATATTTAAGGGGAAACAAAATTTTTATTATAATAAAGTTTCTTCTTTTCACTTTTTACTTATATTTGCACCCAAATTCGGGTTAACCTCTGGCGATAATCGTGGATGTTGTTTCGAAAAAACAATTAAATAAAATAAAATGGAATCCTTAGTTAAATTTGTTCAAGAAGAATTTGTAGCAAAAAAAGACTTTCCAGAATTTGCAGCTGGTGACACCATCACTGTTTATTACGAAATTAGAGAAGGCGAAAAAGTACGTACACAGTTCTATCGAGGCGTTGTTCTTCAGAGAAGAGGCTCAGGAAGTTCTGAAACATTTACCATCAGAAAAATGTCTGGTACAATAGGAGTTGAACGTATTTTCCCGGTAAACCTACCGGCCTTACAGAAAATTGAAGTCAACAAACGTGGAAAAGTAAGAAGAGCTCGTATCTTTTACTTTAGAGAACTTACTGGTAAAAAAGCCAGAATTAAAGAAAGAAGACGTTAGTCAGATTTTAAATTCAAAAACTCAAAAAAGCTCTAATCACTTAGGGCTTTTTTTAAACCTATATTCCAAATCACTTAATTAGATCTATTTTTGACATCATTCCATTGAGATTATTGATTTTTTTAAGAATTAAATTACCTCATAAAATCATTCCAATTTCTTATATTTACAGCCCTAATTCACTTAGATTAGAATCTAAATTAACAAAAGAAAAACTAAACTTTATATAGCCCATCATGGCAAACATAATTTATACTATTACCGACGAAGCACCTGCGCTCGCAACCCGTTCATTTTTACCTATAGTTAAATCATTTCTAAAAAGCTCTAAGGTGCATATAGACACCAAAGATATCTCTTTAGCATCCCGTATTCTTTCAAGCTTTTCAGAGTTCTTATCCGAAGATCAAAAAGTAGAAGATGCTTTAGCTGAACTAGGTATGTTAGTGACAAAACCGGAAGCCAACATTATTAAGCTTCCAAACATTAGTGCTTCAATGCCACAATTGAAAGCTGCTATTAGTGAACTACAATCTCTTGGGTTTGGGATCCCAAACTACCCAGACTCCGCTAAAAATGAGGAGCTAAAATCTATTAAATCTCGTTACGATAAAATTAAAGGAAGTGCTGTTAACCCTGTCCTTAGAGAGGGTAACTCGGACCGTCGTGCTCCAAAGGCAGTGAAAAATTATGCTAAGAAAAACCCTCACAGCATGGGTGCTTGGTCCAAAGACTCAAAAACACACGTGGCGACAATGGCTGAAGGCGATTTTGCTCATAATGAGAAATCTGTAACAGTCTCAAATGCCACTGATGTTCGTATTGTTCATACAGATTCCGAAAACATAACTACCGTATTAAAATCAAAAATCCCTATACTAGATGGCGAGATTATTGATGCAACAGTAATGAATCTTAATGCGCTAAAATCTTTCTTAATAGCAGAAATAAAAGACGCCAAAGACAAAGGGGTTTTACTATCGCTTCATATGAAAGCGACCATGATGAAGGTAAGTGACCCTATTATTTTTGGTCACGCAGTAAAATTGTTTTTTTCCGACGTGTTTGAAAAGCATCAAGTACTTTTTGATGAAATTGGAATAAATACTAATAACGGCTACGGAAATGTTTTGGAAAAAGTAGCTGGGCTAGAAACTAAAAAACGTCAAGAAATTGAAGCTGATTTTAAAGCTGCTATAGTAAATGGTCCAGATTTAGCAATGGTTAATTCTGACAAAGGCATTACAAACTTACACGTACCTAGTCATGTAATTATTGATGCGTCCATGCCTGCTATGATTAGAGCCTCGGGGCAAATGTGGAATGCAAAAGGAGAGGCACAAGACACAAAGGCTATCATTCCTGACAGTAGCTATGCAGGAATATATACGGCAACTATTGATTTCTGTAAACAAAATGGAGCCTTTGATCCGACGACAATGGGAACGGTCCCTAATGTTGGGCTAATGGCACAAAAGGCAGAGGAATACGGGTCACATGATAAGACTTTTGAAATTGAATCAAACGGACGCGTTGATGTTATAGACAGTCAGGGAGTTATTTTGACTTCACACATTGTACAAGAAGGAGATATTTGGCGAATGTGTCAGGTAAAAGATGCACCAGTTCAGGATTGGGTAAAGCTAGCGGTAACCAGAGCAAAAGCTTCAAACTTACCAACTGTTTTCTGGTTAGATTCTAAAAGAGCGCATGATGCCGAGCTTATTAAAAAAGTAGAGACCTATCTTAAGGATCATAATACGAATGGATTAGAACTTCAAATACTACCTCCTGTTGAGGCGACGCATTTTACACTTTCTAGGCTTAAAAAAGGAGAAGACACCATCTCTGTATCTGGTAATGTTTTAAGAGATTACCTTACTGATTTATTTCCAATTCTTGAAGTCGGAACAAGTGCAAAAATGCTATCTATTGTTCCTTTAATGAATGGTGGTGGATTGTTTGAAACTGGAGCTGGAGGTTCTGCCCCTAAACATGTGGAGCAATTTATTAACGAAAACCACTTACGTTGGGATTCTCTGGGGGAATTTTTAGCCCTAGCTGTATCCTTAGAACATTTTAGCGAAGTAAACGACAATTCAAAAGCAGCCATTCTTGGTGAAGCTTTAGACTCAGCAACTGAAAGGTTACTGGACGAGAAAAAATCTCCTTCTAGGCGTGTCAACGAAATTGACAATCGAGGCAGTCATTTTTATCTTGCACTTTACTGGGCAGAGGCCATTTCAGAACAAAAAAAAGATACTGATTTAAAATTAGAATTTGCAGCAATCGCTAAAGCTCTTTCAAAGAATAAAGAAACAATCCTTGAAGAATTAAATAGCGTGCAAGGGAAATCCGTGAATACTGGAGGGTATTACCTTCCTAATATCGATAAAACGAATATCGCAATGCGACCAAGCACCACACTTAATAGCATTCTAGACCACTAGATTACTCACTAATTTTTTGTTAAAAGCACCCTCAAAAGGTGCTTTTTGTTTTATTTTTACTTCCTTAAATTGAGCAAATGAAACGCGTATTTTTTTTATTATTAATAGGATTAACACTCTCAGTTAATTCACAACAAAAGTTCACTCTAAGTGGTTCAATTTTTGAATCCAACGGAAAAGAAACTCTTATTGGAGCGAATATCATAATCGCGGATTTAATGACAGGAGCCATATCAAATGAATACGGTTTCTATTCAATCACTTTAGCTAAGGGAACGTATGAAATATCGGTAAGTAATATCGGGTATTCAAACTTAAAACAAACCATTACACTTGATCAAAACATCTCGATAGACTTCACCCTAACGGAAGCAATTGAAAGTTTGGACGAAGTTATCATTGAAAGTAACGTTGAAGCTTTGAATATAAAAAGTCCACAGATGAGTGTCAACTCACTGACTGCTTCAAGTATTAAACAAATTCCGGTCGTATTTGGCGAAGCAGATGTCATTAAAGCAATCACTCTTCTGCCTGGAGTATCAAGTGGTGGAGAAGGGGCCGCAGGATTTAATGTTCGAGGAGGTGCAGCTGACCAAAACTTGATTTTACTAGATGAAGCGACCATTTTTAACTCTTCTCATTTGTTTGGATTATTTTCAGTATTTAATCCAGACGCCATTAAAAGTTTAAAACTGTATAAGGGGGGAGTTCCTGCAAAATATGGAGGGCGTGTTGCCTCAGTTTTAGATATTTACCAAAAAGAAGGGAATAAAAACGAATTTAAGGCCAATGGTGGGATTGGATTGGTAGCCAGTCGCTTACTACTTGAAGGGCCCCTAAAAAAGGGAGTTGGTTCTTTTTTGTTGGGTGGTCGCGCCACATATGCGCATTTATTCCTCCCGCTGTTTGATGTAAACAACATTGCTTACTTTTATGATTTAAACACAAAATTAAGCTACAAATTAAATCAAAAAAATAGCATTTACTTGTCAGGATATTTTGGAAGAGATGTGTTTAATGTCTCTAATAGTTTTGAAAACACCTATGGAAACACCGTTGTTAATTTTCGATGGAATCATCTATTCAATGATAAGCTTTTCTCAAACTTATCTCTAATATATTCTGACTATTATTACGGATTGAATTTAAATTTTGTTGGGTTTGAATGGAACTCTGGTATTCAAAACATGAATATCAAATATGACTTCAAACAGTATGTCAATGACCGCTACAAACTTGAATATGGTCTGCACAGTACCTACTACCGATTCAACCCAGGAATCATTAGCCCAAACAGACCTGATTCAGGAATAAACAGAGAAGCACTTACTAATAAATTGGCATTTGAAAATGCGATCTATTTTGACATTAACCAACAACTATCTGAACAACTGTCATTTAGCTATGGAGCGCGATTAAGTTCTTTTTTACGCCTAGGGCAAAAAGAACTCAACGTCTATGAAAATAATCAGGCTGTAGGCTATAATTCTGACTTACAACTCTACGAAGAAGTAGACCCTATTGGCTCAGAAAGTAGTAGTCATAGCAAAGTCATCAAATCATTTTTAAATTTGGAACCTAGGTTAGCAATTTCTTATAAGTTAAATGATGATACGTCATTAAAAACCAGTTACAACCGAATGACACAGTATTTACACCTAATATCCAATACAAGCTCCCCTACCCCTTTGGATGTCTGGACTCCAAGTGGTGAGTACATTCAACCTCAAATTTTGGATCAAGTTGCCATTGGGTATTTCAAAAGTTACAATACATACGATTTAGAAATTGAAAGTTTTTATAAGACCACTAAAAATCGAATTGACTACATAGATGGAGCTAATTTAATCGCTAATAAAGCGATTGAACAGGTACTTCTTAATGGACAGTCTAGAGCCTATGGTTTTGAATTGTTATTTAGAAAAAACAAAGGACGCTTCAAAGGATGGTTTGCATATACGCTCTCAAAATCTGAACAACAAACTAAAGGAATAAACCCTTCAGATCCGGGAATTAATAATGGGAATTGGTACAATACTCCGTATGACAAAACTCATGACATCTCAATCACTTCCAGCTATGACCTTTCTGATAAATGGAAATTAAATGCGAATTTCATATACCAAACTGGACAACCTACAACCTATCCAAATGGGCAATATGAATATAACAACTTGATTGTCTCTACATTTGAATCTCGTAACTCTAGTCGTTTAGATGCCTATCATCGATTTGATATTTCTGGAACCTATAACCCTAAAAAAAATAAAGAAAAACGATGGAAAGGTGAATGGGTGTTTAGTATCTATAACCTTTACAATCGAAAAAATACTCAGTCCTTGAACTTTAGAGAAAACATAGATACAGGACAAAATGAAGCGCTCAAATTATCATTATTTGGAGCCATAGGAGCAGTTTCATATAACTTTAAATTCTAGAGCAATGAAAAATAATTTTATTTTACTATGTATTGGGTTTCTAATGGCTGGCTGTGAAGAAGTCATCCAGCTTGATTTACCAACCGAAAACCCTCGATTGGTTATTGAAGCATCACTAAAAATGTCTCCAAACGAATCCATAACTCAAGAAATTAAACTCAGCTTATCAGGTCCCTTTTACCAAGAGGAAAACCCAATAGTGTCTGAAGCAACACTAAAACTAATAGACCTTTCAAACAATATAATTCACGAATTTTATTACGATAATTTAAATCTAGTTTATACGTTACAATACACCCCTATTTTTGGTACTGACTATAAAATCCGAATTGTCTATGAAGGTGAAATCTATGAATCATCCATAGAACAACTCATGTATTCAGCACCCATAGACACTATACTCCAAGGAAATAATACTTTATTTGGGGGAGATGAAAAGGAAGTTCTAATCTCTTTTACTGATAATGAAGAGCGAGATGATTATTATTTATTTGATTTAGGGATGAATTTATTTCTAGCTACTAAGGATGAGTTTTATCAAGGAAATGTATTTACGTTTTCCTATTTCTATGACGAACTAATCGCTGGGGACGAAATTAATATAGAAATAATGGGGATTGATGAAAGACATTTTAACTTCATGACGATCCTTATTGAACAGACACAAGAAGGTGGAAGGCCTTTTAATACTACACCATCAACAATACGTGGAAATATCACTAATATAACTAACCCTAACAACTACCCTTTGGGATATTTTAGACTTTCTGAAACATATAAAGCGAGTTTAATCTTAGAATAACACAAAAGTATTTCAAAAGTTATATTTTTGTGTATGGCTTTTACAAAAACTACTGAACAAGACTCTCATTACGACCATCTTGAAAAAATGTCTGTTGAAAAAATACTAACGACTATTAATAAAGAAGACTCTGGCGTAGCTGAAGCTGTTAAAATAGCCGTTCCACAGATAGAGGTATTGGTAAATCAAATTGTAGGTAAAATAAAGGATGGAGGACGTTTATTCTACATAGGAGCAGGCACCAGCGGACGACTAGGAATATTAGATGCATCTGAGTGCCCACCAACTTTCGGGGTGCCTCATGAAATGGTCATTGGATTGATTGCTGGAGGTGATGTGGCAATACGTAAAGCAGTTGAATTTGCAGAAGATGATAAGAACCAAGGATGGAAAGATTTAAAAGCACATTATGTTTGCGATAAAGACATCGTCATAGGGATTGCTGCATCAGGCACGACCCCCTATGTAATATCAGCACTTAAGGCATGTGCAAAAGCATCTATTATAACTGGCTGTATTACGTGTAATAGTGGTAGCCCGCTTGCAATAGCCGCCAAATTCCCCATTGAAGTTGTGGTGGGACCAGAAGTAGTAACTGGAAGTTCAAGAATGAAAGCTGGTACAGCTCAAAAACTAGTTTTAAATATGATTACAACAACCGTGATGGTTAAGCTCGGACGAGTTAAAGGGAACAAAATGGTAGACATGCAGCTTAGTAATGATAAGTTAGTCAATAGAGGTATTAAGATGATTCGAGAACAGTTGAATATTTCTGAATCGAAAGCTAGTTCACTTTTAAAGACTCATAAGAATGTAAGAAATGTACTAAACAACTATTCAAATGGAAACTCCGAGAACAAATAAGGGCCTGTTAGTTGAAGGTTTGAAAACAATGGGAATCACATTATTTCTAATGTTTTTGGGACCCGTAATATTACACACAGGATTTTCAAATCCTGACAAACCGCTTTACGTTCCATTAATTATAGCGGGAATATTCATATGCGGTACAGCTATTTACTTTGGATTTAAAGGAATTCGGATTATAATGAAAAGCCTTTTTAAAACTAAATAAATTTTTGGAATATTTGATTATGTCTTAATTAGGAATCCGCAAATATTATTTATCCTTTAATCAGACAAAATTGGACTACACTTTTTAATTTATTTGTATATAATTATACTAAAAAAGCCTCGCTAATTTCTTAACGAGGCTTTAATATTAAATTATACTTTAATTCTTAATCACTCTAACAGTATTAAGAGTATTGTTAATAGACACTTGTACAAAATAAGCACCTGTCTGTAATGTAGACATATCTACTGTACTATCATTTGTATTTGGAGTCGATGTAATCACCGTTTGACCTAACATGTTATAAACAATAATACTATCGATCGATACTTGCGCATTAATTGTTAGTACATCATTTACTGGGTTAGGGAAAAACGAGAATTGAGACACTGCAACATCTTCAAGTCCTAGAGAGCTACTAGTAACTCCTAGATCATCAATATTTAATTGATTCATGTCTGAGACTGCATGATGTCTAAAACCTATATAAATAAGACTTCCTGATGCTGCAGAAATATCAAGTGTACGATCTGCCCAAGCTCCACAAGCATCATTTGATGTGGTTTCATTAAAGGTAATAGAAGAATTTGTTAGGTTTTCGACAGTATTTTCTGTGCCAACGTAAACAGTATAGTTTTCTCCACACCAATTAGGGTCTAGTCCTCTTGCTCTCCATGTCATGGTTGCATCTGATACGTTTGTCAAATCAATTGGACCTATTACAAGCCAGTTATCTGGAGTTAAGGCTCCAGCTGTACTACTCCATGACTGCGAACCTGCGCTATAATTGTTCTCCACGCCATCTGCATCGTCGTTGTAGTCAGCATAAAACCAATAAAAATTATCTCCATCTGAATCAAAGAATGTATTACAACTTACCCAAGATTCAGTATCCTGAAAATCATTAAAATAAGGTAATGAGTTGGTGGTACAGGAGTTTGTTTGCCAAGCGTCTGGTCCATCTAATCCATTATCATACCAAGAATTAACAGTGCCATCAGTACAAAATGATCTTATAGTAAAATAATAAAGTGATGCACTCTCTAGACCAGTTAAAGTAGCAGGAAATTCATTAAATGAGAATGTTGATGCTGTACCATCTCCTGGGGTGAAAGTAGAGCCTAAATTATATTCAACTTCATATGAAGAAATAGAGGCATCATTATTGCCATCAAAATAAACACTATCACCACCCATATTCCATTGTGTAATACTTGGATTTGGACAAGAACCGTTCTGCGAAAAAGCTGCGCAAGATATAAATAATATTAATAGAGTAGTTTTTTTCATAATGAGTTAGTTTACAGTTATTTAACAAATGTAATGAAAAAAAATACTTATTTATAATCAATATTGATAATAATATAAGTGATTGATTAATAAATCTTTAAAAATAATAATTAAAAGTATTTAATTATTATCAATTTCACAATTTCAGACAAAAAGCTATAAAACAAAAAATCCCTAACAAATAAATGTTAGGGATTCTCAAAAAAGGCGGTGACCTACTCTTCCACAAGTGTAGTACCATCGGCGCTAATGGGCTTAACTTCTCTG
>Ga0209502_10002670_pt1 | contig 14637 bp, 16 predicted proteins | sample ArcticOcean_MG_C_10_FD_187442 | JGI IMG/M metagenome (GOLD analysis project Ga0209502, IMG submission 187442) | Marine microbial communities from western Arctic Ocean - ArcticOcean_MG_CB11_90 (SPAdes) (version 2) | ecosystem: Environmental > Aquatic > Marine > Oceanic | place: Arctic Ocean...
ATCTTAAAAGCCTTATGCTAGAACTAGCAAAATTAATAGTAAAAGATGGAGAAGGTGCTTCAAAATTTATTACTATTAATATTAGTGGTGCCGCATCAAAAAAAGCAGCTAAAAAAATTGCATTTTCCATTGCAAATTCACCTTTAGTTAAAACAGCCATTGCTGGAGAAGATGCCAACTGGGGAAGGATTGTAATGGCTATTGGAAAATCTGGAGAACGTGCTGATAGAGATAAAATAAAGATTTATATAGGTGATGAGCTTGTTACAGATAAAGGAATGAAAGCTAAAACATATTCAGAAACAAACGCAACAAAACATCTCAAGGAAAAAGAGATAACTATATCAGCTGATGTTGGGATTGGGATATTCTCCGCAACAGTTTACACATGTGATTTAACTCATGAATATATTAATATAAATGCAGATTATAGATCATAAAAATTTAGTAATTGTAGCTTCAATTGCTATAATAGACGCTAATGATCAGATACTAATAGCAAAGCGCCCAAATAAAAAACATTTGTCTGGGTTTTGGGAATTTCCTGGTGGAAAAGTAGAAAAAGGTGAAAGTCCTGAAAATGCTCTCGTTAGAGAAGTAAAAGAAGAACTAAATATTGATATAAATAATAAATGTATTGCTCCTCTCACTTTCTCAGAATTTAATTATGAAAAGTTTCATTTATTATTACTCTTATATGTTTGTAGAAGATGGGAAGGAGAACCTATGTCTATGGAAAAGAATGAAATCAAGTGGGTTAAAGTAAATACATTAAGACAATATAAAATGCCTCCTGCTGATGATTCATTAATTTATAGCTTACAAGATTTATTGTGATATTAGATAAATCAACTAATATAATTTTTATTATAAAGGATTAATTGTGAAAGAGAATATTCAAGTTTTAATTTATTCCAGCTCATTATGTGGCTATTGCTATCAAGCTAAAACTTTGTTGAAGAAAAAAAATATTTCTTTTCAAGAAATTGATGTTGATGAAGATTTTAATAAAAGAAAAGAAATGATAGCTAAATCTAATGGCAGAACATCTGTGCCACAAATTTTTTTTGGAGACACTCATATTGGAGGATGCGATGATTTGATCAACCTTGATAGAATAGGTAAATTAGAAGTTGAAGATGAATAATATATCTAATAAAATTTCTGTTTCTTGCCTTCAATATACATCTCAAAATGATGAAATGCTTACTTTAAAAATTATTAAGCCCTTAATAAATAGGGCTATTGATACAGGTTCTGATCTTATAGCATTACCTGAATGTGCTACCTCTCTTCAAGAAAGTTCTGAAATAACTAAGAAGTTGGCTAAAACTGAATCACAGAATATAAGTTTAAAGATACTAAAAGAAATAGCAAAAGCTAACTCCGTCTATATCTTAATTGGTTCTTTGCCAATAAAGATTAAAAACAAAATAGCTAATAGATCCTTCTTAATTGGCCCCAAAGGTGAAACTCTATACAAATATGATAAAATACATATGTTTGATGTTAATTTACCAAATGGTGAGAGTTACAAAGAATCTGCCACATACTCTCCAGGATCTAAAGCAGTTATAGCAAAAATTCAATTAGATAGAGTTATTAAAATAGGAATGACAATTTGTTATGATGTTCGTTTTCCAAATTTATTTCAAGATTTGGCTAAAAATGGAGCAGATATAATTACTGTGCCTTCAGCCTTTTCAAATAATACAGGAAAATTACATTGGCATACACTGCTTAGAGCTAGAGCAATAGAAACTGGATGCTTTATTGTTGCTCCAGCTCAAACAGGCATTCATTCTGGTGGTAGAAAAACATATGGTCATTCTTTAATAATCTCACCTTGGGGTGAAGTTATTGCAGATGCTAATAAAGAACTTTGTTTTATAAATGCAAAATTTGATTTAGGTCAGGTTAAAGAAGCTAGGTTAGCAATTCCAAATTTAAATGCACAAAGAAAGTACTTAACTAATTTGTAAGTATTTTTCTTCTTTTAAATTTAATAACTCTTCTTTTTTTAAAGACAATAAATTTGACAATCTTCTTTCTAAAACATCTCCAATTTTTTTAATAGTCAACTCAGGGTCTCTATGCGCTCCTCCAATTGGTTCTGCTATTATCTCATCTATTATTTTAAATTTTTCCATGTCTTGAGCGGTCAATTTTAAAGCATCTGCAGCTTGATCTGCATTGCTAGAACTTCTCCATAAAATGGATGCACATCCTTCAGGTGATATCACTGAATAAATTGCATGTTCTAGCATAATAGTATTATTCGCTACAGCCAATGCGACCGCACCTCCAGAGCCACCTTCTCCAGTTATTATAGAAATTGTTGGCACACTTATTTCTAAACTTTTTTGGACACATCTAGCAATTGCTTCAGCTTGCCCTCTTTCTTCTGCCCCTTTCCCAGGATAAGCTCCTGCTGTGTCTACAAACATTAAAATTGGCATAGAAAACTGATTTGCTAACTCCATTAACCTTACAGCCTTTCTATAACCTTCAGGTCTAGCCATACCAAAGTTTTTTGCAATTCTATCGTTTGTATTCTTTCCTTTATCAATACCAATAATCACAACACTTTTACCTCTAAAAAATGCAGTTCCTCCGGTTAATGCACTATCATCTGCAAAATTTCTATCTCCGGATAAAGGTATATAATCATCAAACAAAATATTTATAATATCTTGAAAATGAGGTCGTTCAGGGTGTCTTGAAACTTGAACTTTCTGCCATGAACTTAATTGTGAATAAGTAGATTTTAATTCATTTGAGACAGCATTTTGCAATTTTCCTATCTCTTCTGCAATATTAATATCACTTCCAGAAGATATATGTCGCAACTCTTCTATTTTACCTTCTAGGTCTGAAATTTGTTTTTCAAATGACAAAAAATGCTTAATCATATTTAGAGACTTTCTTTGTTTTTAAAATTAATGTTACGAAGTGGATGAGTGTCCTTAACTAATCCTGACAGTCTATCTGGTTTTACAAAAGTATATATTTCAGTAGTATTAATATCTGCATGACCTAAAAGCTTTTGTAAAGAACGAAGATCTGCTCCACGGTTAAGCAGATGAGTTGCAAAGGAGTGCCTAATTTTATGAGGAGAGACATCTTTCTTACTAAAACCGGCACTAATTGACAAATCAACTAAGTCTTTATAAATTAATTGCCTTGAAATAGCGCCTAAACCATTTTTTTCTGGAAACATATATTTATTGTTACTAAATGTCTTTTCTAAAGCTCTACTTTTTATCCAAGAACTAATCATAGCTTGTGATTCATTGTTAAAAACAACAATCCTATATACCTCACCTTTACCTTTTATTTGGAGTTTATCATTAATATTAATAAAGTCTGATAAAGGTAAACTTAAAAGCTCTGTAATTCTCATTCCTGTAGAATATAAAATTTCTAGAACTGTTAAGGTTCTTAAGGAACGAAGTGTTTTATTATTAAACTTATTACAATTTTCTCTTGCTTTTTCTAGAAGCAAAGTCATATCGCTTTCAGATAATGCACTTGGTAACGTTTTTTGGTTCTTGAAGCCATCCATGTCATTTAAAGGATTAAATTTTATATAATTCTCTTCTTTTAAAAATTGATAAAAGCGCTTTATTGATGAAAGTTTTCGACTTAATGATTTGAATTTTAAATTTTCTTTTTTTAAAAAAGCAAATAATTGTCTTAAGTCTAATTCATTAGCATAAATAAAATTTATCCCCTTATTAGCAAACCAACTTATCATCAACTTTATATCATTTTTATAAGCAATTTTAGTGTTTTCTGATAATCCTTTTTCAATATTGATTGTACTAATTAATTCTTCAATTAAATTACTTCCTTCTTTTTTTTCAATCATAAGTTGTCCTAACTAAAAAGTAATTAACTTAGACGTCATTACCTCGTGTGTCAGATTATTGGCTAAATCTTCAAAGCCTAAGTTAAATAAAGATTTTCTTATAATTAAAAGCTGACTTACATCAAAATCTATAAATGGATTATTTCCTACCAATCTACCTAACAACAATAGCGTAAGAGCTTTTTTATTACTATTAGATGCTTTTTCAATAGACTTAATTAAAAGAAATGAGTTTAAATTATAATTATTACTCCATTTATTATATTTCGTTTCCTGGAGAGTTTCTTGATTATATTGATTTGCAATATTTAGCCAATTAAAAGATTTAGGCTCTAACATTCCAGCCTCTTCTAAAACTGGGATTAATGACCAAGCTTTTTCTTTTAAAATAATATTCCAATTCCATTCTTTACCCTTCTTTAACATAAGGATGTTTGCTAGGCTCTCATCTGGAAATAAACTAGGATTAGCTACAATTTTTAGTTTTTTTATTGAAGCATTTAATTTTTTTGTTAAAGAACTACTATTTATTTTTTCTAACACAGGCAAATATAAGTTAATAGAATGATAAAACCTACCATATTTCATTTCAGACTTTAGAACTTTAAAGATTGCTTCCACTTTTTTTATATCATCCTTTAATGATATTATGGACATCCAAACTTTTGCTCTACTATATCCATTAGGATTTTTTGTATAAATAGAAAAAGCTTTTTCAATATTTGATGGTTCATTGCTTACAGATTTATAATTTTCAATTATTTGTTTTGAAGATACATGGTTATAATTCATTTTTTTATCTAAAAGAAAAGATCGTGCTTTGGGAGTTAAATACGTCAAAGTCAATAAAGATTTAGTGTATTCTATGCCTAAGCCAGCAATAAAATTTGCTTTTATAGGTATCTTAAGTGTGTCCATCATAATAATATGAATTGGTTGAATTTTAAAATCAGTTTTATCAAATTGAAAATCTGTTTTATCACCATTCATTATTTTAAATAAATTTTCAAAAATTATATCTGAAAAACCTTTAGACTTAATCAAATCTAATATAAACTCGGACTCGTTTAATTTATCATTGATTGAGAGACAGAAGATACGAGTCTTTTGCCAAAAATAGTTATTATTATTTTTTGCTTCTTTGTTAATATATTCACATGCTATTTTATCACGATGAGTTAATAATTCATATTCTATTGACCAGCGTTTCCATATTTTCCATCTTTGTCCTTTGGGTAGTTGTTTTATTAATTGATATAATTTTTCACTTTGACCACTACTTTTAATTTTAATTAATCTGGTTTCCAAAAACTTTATAATATCGTCTGAATTACCTCGAGGTGGATTAGACGTGCTTAAATACAAGTCAATTAAAAGAGATTGTAGAGCCTTGCTTGATACTAGGTCAGGAATATAATTTAATTGTTTCACTATTTCAGACGCGCTCATATCTTGCCAAATATCCAAGCGCATAATGTCGTTTATTTTTGTTTTAACCCCAATAGACCCCAAAGAAGGTGTTCCCAAGTTACTTACTTTGATATTAAATGTTTTATTATTAGTTATCGATTGCTTTTTATTAACAGGCATAACTTGGGACAAAGAAATGTTTATAGGCATAATTAAAGTAATAAATAAATAATATTTAATAAGCTTTTTAAAAGATAGTTTGATCATAATAATTTTATTTAACAGAAATATCATTAATATCTAATGATTTAGTTATTTTTTTATGAGGAGCAGGCATTTCCAAAGAAGTCACCATCAAAATCAATCCCACTATTAATACACTAAAAATCATTAATATAAATTTATAGTTTTTCATTTTATTTCCTATAACTTAAACATTCTTACTTATAAACATAGATTATGGCGAGTTTTTGTCTAAAATATTTTAATATTTATAATTTTCATTGTACCATATTATTATTTTAATAATATAATGTTTTAAAAAAGTTAATGTGATGAATTAAATATGATGTTAATAAATATAAATATAGCACCTAAAAAAAAAAATAACCCTGAAAATAAATTAATTACATTGATAGGAATGATGGGTACAGGTAAGACTAAATTTGGTTATTTAGTTGCAAAAAAACTTAACTTTAATTTTTATGATACTGATGCTATAATTGAAAAAAAATTCAATGTCCCTATAAAAGATTTATTTACAATTCATGGAGAATTATTTTTTAGAAAAGTTGAAAAAGAAGAAATATATAATATTATTAATCATGCAAATGCCATTAAAGAAAAAGCAGTTATTAGTGTTGGTGGTGGAGCATTTGATAATTTGTATACAAGAAATTTATTACTTAAAGATACAAAAGTTATATGGTTAAACACTCCAATTGATACCCTGGTTAATAGAGTTGGGGATGGGTCAAAAAGACCAATGTTAAAAGGAGATATGAAAACTTCCATAAATACAATTTTAAAAAAGAGAATAAAATACTATATATTATCTCATTATAAAATAGATACTGATCAACTTTCAAAAAAAGAAATAACTGACCAAATTATAAAATTGGCCTCACAATAAAGTATTATAAAAAAGATTTTAAAAAATGAACCCAGAAATAATAAACGTTTCTATTAACAAAGAAATTAAGCAATTATCATATCCTATTTTTGTAGGAAATAACTTATTGGTGCAGAGTGGTAAATTGTTAAAAAAATATATAAATAATAAAAAAATTATTATTATTTATGATAATTATTTCGATAAGAAAAATTCATCAAATAAGTATTTTGAAGAACTGATCCAATCTATTAGAATCGATACTATTTCTGTAAATTTAATTGGTATTTCGGGAGGAGATAAGACAAAAAGTATGGCTCATCTTGAGAATATTATTGAAAAGATTTTATCATTTGAAATAGATAGAGATACTATAATAATTGCTTTTGGAGGAGGAGTGGTTGGAGATATAGCAGGATTTGCAGCTTCAATATTATTAAGAGGTATACATTTTATACAAATTCCTACTACTCTTCTATCACAAGTTGATAGTTCTGTAGGAGGAAAGACAGGGGTAAATGGAATATTAGGTAAAAATTTAATAGGGTCATTTCATCAACCATTAGCTGTAATAGCTGATACAATCATATTAAAATCACTTCCAAATAGAGAATTAAGAGCTGGTTTTTCAGAAGTTATCAAGTATGGATTAATTAAAGATAAAGAATTTTTTAAATGGTTAGAAGAAAATTATAAAGAAATTTTAAACTATGATGATTTAAAATTAAAAAAAATAATTATAAAATCTTGCTCTATAAAATCCAATATTGTCCAAGAAGATGAAAAGGAAAATGGAAAAAGAGCATTACTAAACCTTGGGCACACATTTGCTCATGCAATAGAATCTTTTGGAAGTTATGATGGAAAAATAATTCATGGTGAGGCTGTTGCAATAGGAATATGTATGGCGTTTCGATTTTCTTATAAATTAGGGCTTTGTATACGGTCAGATTTAGAACGAGTGATAAATATCTTCCAGAAATCAAAACTTCCTACTTCTATTAAAGATATACCTAATTTATCAATTTCAAACTCTGGAATGATGGAAAAGTTTAAATATGATAAAAAAACCAGACAAGGTAAATTAACTTTTATTTTAAATAGTAAAATTGGTAATTCTTTTGTAGAGCAGGACATTGACGTAAATACACTTAAAAATTTTATAAACGAAGAAATATAATGCCTGAAATTTTTGTTTTTATATCAGTTATTATCTTTCTCATTATCTTATCTGCTTTTTTTTCAAGCTCAGAAACAGCTCTTACTGCAGTTTCAGAAGCAAGAATTCACGAACTAGCTCTTCAAGGTAGTAAAAGAGCAATAATTATTGAAAAAATTTTAATTAAAAAAGAAAAAATGATAAGCACTCTTCTTGTTGGAAATAATTTAGTAAACGTAATAGCTTCAGTATATGCAACTAGTTTTGCACTTAATTTTTTCGCTGAATTTGGCTTAATTTTTGTAACTATTGTAATGACTATTATATTAGTCATTTTTGCCGAAGTAATACCTAAAACATATGCATTTAGTCATGCTGATAAATTGGCTTTAGCTGTCGCTCCAATTATTAACATAATAATTTTGGTTTTAACTCCAGCTACATTTATTACTGAGCGATTTGCAAAAGTGGTATCAGGACCAATAATTGATGATGACGAAGCTAAAACAGAAGAGCTAAGGGGGATGATACGGTTACATGCTGGAAATGAAAGTAAGGCTAAAGAAAGAGGTAAAATGATGTCCAGTATGCTTGATATGGATGCCGTAACAATAGAAGCAGTTATGACTCATAGAGGTGCCGTAACTATGATTGACTCTAAATCTGTGCCTGAATCTATTTTTAAAGTAGTAGGTGAAAGTCCTTTTACAAGAATACCTATTTATTCAGGAAGTCCTGATAATATAATTGGTATAATCCATGCAAAAGAATTATTTAGAAGCCTAAGACGACGTAATTTTAAAAATCTTGAAATATTAAACTTAACTGAGTTAATGATACAACCATATTTTGCTCCTGAAACAACATTATTATTTGATCAATTAGAAATATTTAGAGCTAGAAGAGAGCATTTTGCTGTTGTAGTTGATGAATATGGAGATTTTAGAGGAATAGTTACACTAGAAGATATTTTAGAAGAAATAGTTGGAGAAATTGATGATGAAACTGATATCCATGTCAAGGGAGTTAAACCTCAACCAGATGGTTCACTTATCACTGATGGATCAGTAACTATTAGAGATTTAAATAGGTCACTGGGTTGGAGTTTGCCTGATGAGAACGCAAATACTATTGCAGGATTAGTCTTATATGAATCAAAAACAATACCCGAGCCTGGACAAGAATTTAGATTTTTTGACATCAGATTTAGAATCTTACAAAAAAAAGGTAACTTTATTTCTCAATTACGTTTATGGAATGAAATTGGGATTAATACTGAAAAAGAATAATTTATTAGAATTTATCATATTCTTGAATAGAAAATGCTTTCAACGTAACAGAATGTAAATCTGACAAGAACTCTTCTTTTAAAATTTCATTAACTATCCTATGTCTTTCAATTTTATTCTTATTATGAAATTTATCAGTAACTATTATAATTTCAAAATGGCTTTCAACGTCTTCTTTAAAGCTTTGATGACCTCTATGAGCTTCGGATACATCTTTTACAGAAAAAAAATATGGGTTAATATCATCACTTATCAATTTTTCAATTTTTAATTTTCTAATCATGTAAGTATGCCTCGATTAAATGTTAATAAGAGATTTAATTTAAAAAAAATAAAATCCACTCTTGCACGTATTAATTCATAATTATATAGTTAAAAAAATTAAAAAGATGAGTTATGTTTAAGATAAAAGAACAACCAAAAAATATAGATAGAGTTTGCAATAATCCAGATTGTGATGAATTAGGCGTATACCCCGCACCTAAATCTAGAAATAATCTTAAAGACTATTATTATTTTTGCATTGATCATGTTAGAGACTTTAATAAGTCATGGAATTATTTTGCTGGTTTAAATGAAGAAGAGCTAGAAGTTGAAATAAGGAAGGCCGTAACTTGGGATAGACCAAGTTGGAAATTTGGTACTAATGCACTAAATCAAAATTTTCAAAAAGCGTTTAAGTTTTTTGATGAAAAAAAAAATAAAGATCAAAATCATGTAATTTGTAAAAAATTAAATCATTCTTTTAAAATTTTAGAGATTAGTCCAGATAGCACATTGAAAGAAGTGAAAACTAAATATAAACTACTAGCAAAAAAATGGCATCCTGATGCTCAACAGAATACTAAAGATAAACATAATAAAGATAAATTTGTAATTATATCAAATGCCTATAAAACAATTTTAAAATCATTTGCAGAGTTAAAATAAACAAATAATAGAAAATAAATTTTGGAGAAATTATAATGAATGAAGTTAGTTTAACTAACAATATGGATTTTGATAGCGACACTTTTCCAAAGTCACTCTCATTAGAGATTGATTCTAATAAAGTATTTGGATTTAAAACTAATATGAAGATATCTGGTTTTAAGGAAAAAACTAAGTTTGTTCCAGAAATTGACACATCTTATTTATTTGACGAAGTTACAACCAAAGCAATACTTGCTGGTTTTTGTTACAACAGAAGAGTTATGATACAAGGGTACCATGGAACTGGTAAATCCACCCACATAGAACAAGTTGCTGCTAGATTAAATTGGCCATGTGTTCGTGTTAATCTAGATAGTCATATCAGCCGTTTAGACTTAGTGGGCAAAGATGCTATTGTTCTTAAAGATGGAAAGCAAATCACCGAATTTAGAGAGGGTGTGCTTCCATGGGCATTACAAAACCCTGTGGCTATTGTTTTTGACGAATATGACGCGGGTAGAGCTGATGTAATGTTTGTAATACAGCGAGTTCTTGAAGTTGCTGGTAAATTAACACTCTTAGATAACAACAGGGTTATTAATCCTCATCAAAATTTTAGACTATTTGCTACAGCTAATACTGTCGGTTTAGGTGATACAACAGGCTTGTATCATGGAACCCAACAAATTAATCAAGGTCAAATGGATAGATGGTCTATTGTTTCTACATTAAACTATTTACCTGCCGAAGCTGAAGAAAAAATAGTGATATCTAAAGTTCCAAATTTTAATAATACAGATGGACAGAAGACTATTAAATCTATGGTTGCACTTGCTGAATTAACAAGAAATGGTTTTATGTCAGGGGACCTTTCAACTGTTATGTCTCCAAGAACAGTAATTACTTGGGCAGAAAACACTAATATTATAGAAGATATAGATTTAGCTTTTAAACTCACATTTTTAAATAAATGTGATGAAATGGAAAGACCAACAGTCTCTGAATACTATCAAAGATGTTTTGGAAGAGATCTTATTGAAACAGTTAATATGAATGATGCTTAATAAATATGAATGATAAGTCAAAATACACTCAATTTCAAATGGCTACTGCATCTACATTGAAAGCTATATCAGGTGAAACATCTAATGAAAGGGAAGTAAAATTTTCTGGTACTGCTAGTCTACTCTCTTCAAAAGAAATTAGATTACCACAAATTATTAAAGACTTAAATGAAGAAACTATATCTACAATTAGAGGTGAATCAGATAAAATTGCTTTGAAAATTAAATATCATGATCCTCTTTTGCATTCAAAAATCGCTCCTAGTTCAGATTTGTCATCACAAATATTCCAAATTGCGGAAGATGCTCGAGTTGAAGCTTTAGGAACTAAAAACCTCATAGGCTTAAAAAATAATTTAAAAACACTTTTAGATAATAAATTTAAAGATACTATATTACCTATTCCTGGTGGTGATAATAAAGAAGCCTTGGTAAATGCGCTTCATCTAGTAATTAGAGAAAAAATTACCGGATCTAAATCTCCTGACAATACTCTAATTTCTCTAGAGAAATGGCGTCCTTGGATTAATAGTAGAATTGGAAATTTATTAAACCAATTATCTGAACAAGTCCCAAATCAAGAAGTTTTTGGTAAAAAAACAAGAGAGCTTTTATCCGCCTTACAAGCTGAAATTGGGGAGAATGATGAAAATAATAACGGTGATAGCGAAGATAACAATGAAGATACTGACTCTAATGAAAATGACGACGAAGAAAGCAATGAATCTGCTCAAGGCGAATCTGAAGATGACCAAGAAGCTGGCTTAGACGGTGGAAGTGAAGCCAACGATGATCAAAGTGAAATGGAAGGAGAAACTCAAGATACTGATATGGAAAATCAGGATGGAGAAGGTGAAGGAGAGTTTGCCGCCAATCCCTTAACAGGTCATAATTCAGATAAAAATAAAGCTAATTATAATTATCAAGTTTTTTCTTCTAAATATGATGAAATTATTAATGCCACAGAACTTTGTGAAGAAGAGGAATTGATTAGACTTAGAGGCACTCTAGATAAACAACTAGAAACATTACAAGGTGCCATTGCCAGATTAGCTAATAAACTTCAAAGAAAATTACAAGCAAAACAAAATAGAACTTGGAATTTTGATCTTGAAGAAGGTATGTTAGATGCATCTAAGCTAGCTAGAATTATTACTCAGCCTTTATTTCCACTTTCATATAAACAAGAAAAAGATATGAAATTTAAAGATACGATAGTTACGTTGTTAATAGACAACTCGGGCTCTATGAGAGGCCGTCCTATAACTATTGCGGCTATCTGTGCAGATATAATGGCAAGAACACTTGAACGATGTGGAGTAAAAGTAGAGATACTTGGCTTTACAACTAAAGCTTGGAAAGGTGGACAATCTAGAGAGCAATGGATTAATGATGGTAAACCATCATACCCAGGTCGATTAAATGATCTAAGACACATTATTTATAAAGCTGCAGATGTGCCCTGGAGAAGAGCAAAGAACTCGCTTGGTTTAATGCTTAGAGAAGGAATTTTAAAAGAAAACATAGATGGAGAAGCGTTGCTATGGGCTCATGAAAGACTTTTAGGAAGACTAGAAGATAGAAAAATTCTTATGGTGATAAGCGATGGTGCTCCTGTTGACGATACAACTTTATCTTCAAACAGTGGAAGTTATTTAGAACAACATTTAAAACAAGTTATTTCTTTTATAGAGGGAAAATCACCAGTTGAATTAGTCGCAATTGGAATAGGACATGATGTTACAAGATACTACGATAAGGCTGTTACTTTAACAGATGCAGAACAATTAGGAGGGGCACTTACAGAACAATTAGCAGATCTCTTTAATGAAGATAAAAACTAAATATTTTCAGTTATTTTTTTGTCAGCTTTTAACATTATTTTTTTTATGGCCTGAGCTTCTGGAGCTAGTACTCTATTACTAGTTTTCATTAAATACGTGTCTAAACCACCGTTCTTCTCAACTGTTTTCAAAGAACGAACGCAAATTTTCATAGCAATGAATTTATCTAAAATTTTACTATATAATTTTACACTTTGGAGATTAGGTAAAAATTTTCTTCTAGTTCTATTTTTTGCATTACTAACGTTATTGCCGCTCATTACACTTTTACCAGAAATTTCACAAACTCTAGACATTTTTTACCCTCTTCTTATTTAATGCCTTGGTATAAATTATGGATATATAAACGTCAAGCAAAATGAAATTAGTCTTTTCATTTAATTAGAATTATTTGATTATTTCAAACCATTTTTAGCTATTTTAACTGCTATTTCAACATTACTAGCAATGCCTCTTATATCGTCTAAAGATTGAATGTTGTCGCGCTTCATTAAATCTTGGATACCTTTAATAATTTTATTGGCAATCATGGGACCTTCATACGTCATTGAAGAATAAAGTTGAATTAAATCAGCTCCACATAAAATTTTTGTATAAGCAGAATATTGATCTGAGACACCACCAGCGGCAATTAAATACAATTTATAATTATTAGTTTTAATCATTTGATTTGCTACAGCTAATAAATTAGTGGATTTTGAAAATAATGGTTTACCTGATAGACCTCCAACTTCATTAATATTTTTTGATTTAAGGCCAGTAATTCTTTCTATTGTCGTATTTGATATTATTAAGCCTGTTATTTTTTGATTATACGCAACCTTAATAATAGTTTCTAAATTAGTTTCATCAATATCAGGTGCAATTTTTAAAAAAATAGGTAACTCTACATTCTTAATTTTAGAATTAAAAATACCAACTTTAACAGCTTTTATAACTTTTTTTAAATTTTCAGTTTCATGAAAATCTCTTAAATTTGGGGTGTTGGGTGATGATATATTTATAGTAATGTAATCTGCAAATTGCGAAAGTTCTTGTGATAATAATTTATAATCATTAACTCTATCTGAGCTATCTTTATTAGGGCCAATATTAATTCCAACAACAAAGTTACTACCAACAGGGAAAAGTTTCCTGTAAATGATTAATTTTTTTTTAGCTTTAATCATACCTAAATTATTAAAACCATTTCTGTTAATTATAGCTTTATCTTTATCTAATCTAAAAACTCTAGGCTTAGGGTTTCCGTATTGTGGTAGAGGGGTAATTGTACCAACTTCTGTAAATCCAAAATTTAAAAAATGTATACTTTTTATAACTTCAGCGTTTTTATCAAAACCTGCAGCTAAACCTAATGGATTAACAAAATTAAGTGACTTTATCTTAATTGGTATTTTAACTTGGGATAATCTTGGATGAACTCCAGTTTTAAAAGCAAACAAACTTATTTTATGAGCCTTTTCAGGATCTAGCTTACGTACAAGATAAGTAATCAACTTCCAAATCATTATAAACCTATTTTGTTATTAAATTACCCTCTAAGACTTTTTCTAACAACGCCTTCGTTGATTGAACTCCATATAGTTTAATAAAACTACCCATTCGAGGGCCTTGTGATTGTCCTAAAACCGTTTCATAAAGACCTTTAAACCAATCACGGAGATTTTCATATTCTAGATCCTTTCCTATAGAAAATACTATAGATTGAATTTCATCTGAAGTAACAGATTCATCTAAATTTGATAATGCTTCAATTAATTCAACAATACCTTTCTTTTCTTTTGGAGATGGCTCTCTATATTTTTTTGTAGGAGCAATTTTTTCATTATAATAATTTACAGCTAAAGATATCAATTTATCTAATTCCTTGTTTCTTTTAATATTTGGAGCATAACTTGATATATAACCCCAGACAATATCTGTATCTTCCGCATGGCAAACAGATGCTAAATTCAATAGTAAAGTAAAAGTAACTGG
>Ga0209502_10002672_pt1 | contig 14619 bp, 10 predicted proteins | sample ArcticOcean_MG_C_10_FD_187442 | JGI IMG/M metagenome (GOLD analysis project Ga0209502, IMG submission 187442) | Marine microbial communities from western Arctic Ocean - ArcticOcean_MG_CB11_90 (SPAdes) (version 2) | ecosystem: Environmental > Aquatic > Marine > Oceanic | place: Arctic Ocean...
AAAACAAAATTTAAAACTGTTTAACTTAGGCCTTCCCGTTAATACAGAGGCCCAAGAAGGGTTAGCAATTCTATCGGAGTACTTAAGTGGTAATATCACATTAAAACGCTTAAAAAAACTGGCGCTAAGAGTTGTTGCCGTAGACATGATGTGTAATGGAGCTAATTTTTCGGAGTCCTTTAATTTCTTAGTGGGACATCATTATGTTTCAGTAAATGATGCATATACTATTGTAATACGTGTGTTTAGAGGTTTTTTAGCTTTACATTAAATTATTTTTTAATGTTCATTTCATAAACAGATATCCATTTTTTCGCACTAATTTTTTTCATTAATTGTCCAATGAGTTTATAGGGGATTTGGTCTAATTTTTTGAAGCGAATACAACTTTTTCCCATATCTAATTTTTGCTTGCTGTGCTTAGGGTATTCTGACACGAACCATTCCAAAAGTTTTGGATCTGAATAGATACCCATGTGGTAAAAATTAATTGAATTCTTTTGTGAAGCAATTCCAGCAAACGGCAAAGGTTCTATTGGCTTGCAATGGTATCCTGCAGGATAAACTGAATGAGGAATAACGTAACCCAAACCGCCGTAACTAATAGCTGCTTCAAAATTTTTAGGCAAGTTTTCTATAATGACATCATGCAAATTATTAAATGGTTCTATCCTTTCCTCAGGAACGCTGGTTAAAATATCTTGTACTGTTTTTCCTATTGTTTTCATTTTTTTGAATCTCCCTTTGTAAGACACTTAACAATTGCAGATAACAAATATATTAAAAAGTTAAAAAATTAATTTGATTACCTAATTAAACCGTTATTTTATAAAATAATTATTCTATAACTATTCTTTTCTCAACAGTTCCATCATCAAAGAGATATAATAAAAGTTTATTTTCTCTTTCATTAGTTTCATTACCCAAAACATCAGTTATCCTAATAAAATTTCTTTGTTTAGTATTGTTGTTGTTTATTGCTGATATTTGGTTATATATAAAGTTGAGATTAACAACGCTATCACAACCTACTGAATTCACCAAAGTAATTGAATAATCTCCAGACAATGATAATGGAATTCCGTTCCAAATAATAATAAAAGATGATACTAAAGTGTCAAAAGAATAAGTTGAATTATTAACTATTAAATTTGTATAAATAATACTATCGCAGCCATTGAAAGAGCTTAAAGTATCAGTATAATTACCATAAGATGTGTACACATTTGACCCCACAGCCAAACTATCACCTGTACAAATTGAAAAAGATTGAGTTGATGATGTTATATGTATAGTAGAAAGCTCTGTTACAACAATATCCAGATATCCTAATGAATCAACTGTGTTTGAAATATGAAAACCATCAACGTTAATATAAGAAGTATCAAATAGCAAACTATCTCCATCACAAATAGATTCTTCATTATAATTAAAATCTAAAACAAATAAACCAGATTGAACATCAGACACTAAAATTATTCCAGAAGAAAGTTGAGGGTCAACTCCCCAATTCCCAGCATATCCATTATGGTTGTTAGGTAAATAAGTGTCGTAATATCCAGCTTTTATTGGATTATAAGGGTCTGAAATATCAAATATTTGTAACCCATCATGATAGTAAGAAACATAAACAAAATTATCTCTAATAATTAAATTATGAGCAATTGAATTAGCATCTATTCCAGAGTTAAATAATGCCGTAACTGATAAATTACTTAAATCAGAAACATCTATAACTTTCAAAGATAATCCATGATTTTCATCTGCAAATACATAAGTATTGCCTTCTTTCCACCCAGAATGATTTGTTCCTTGATGAGGGTATGATGTTAAACCACCAAGATATTGAGGTGTATTAGTTGTCATCTCATAAACCTTTAAACCATTAGAAGTACAGTTGAAATATCCTGTATCATTTTCAACATATAAATCATGACATGAAAAACCCATATTGAAAAGGAAGGTTGGATAAATAGGATTAGAAATGTCTAAAACAGTACCATTAGTGGAGTAAAGTTTCTTATTTATTGTATCGATAAACAAATTATGTGATGTAGATATTAAAGAATCGGAATTATAAACAAGAGAAACTGAAATTGGAAGATTAGTTAAATCAATAATTTGAAGTGTAGATGATCCTTGATCACACACTCCATATAAATAATTATCCATTGAAAAAAAATCTCTGTGTACAACTCCACTTCCTTGAAATGCTCCCGCAACAAAAGCAACTTCCAAACATTGAGTAGGGATAGTTACATCAATAATATGTGTACCCATTGTAGAGCCAATAACTGCATATTCCCTTCCGTTTATCGCTACACCATAAACATCCGTATAACTACCTCCTAAAGAATTAATAGGTAGAGTAGAATCTGACCAATTAAATAATAAATTTATATTATCACTAATTATTTGACAAGAGGAATCATCAATTGTAGAAATTGGATTATAATTTACTGCAATTGGGAGTGTGCACCCTAAAAGAGGGCAAGATGTAGAATTTATACTAAACATGTTACTGCCAAAAAAAAAGCTGCCTTGAAGATTCCCAGTAGAAACAATATTTCCTAATGAATCAGATAATTGATAACTCCCTCCTTGCCATCCATCACCATAAGTATCAAACATATTAAAATTATAGCAGCCATCTATTAAGCAAATAGTATCATAATAGGTTGTTGAATCTGAATAAGTTTGTAAAGTAGAGTCAATCAAATTTCCTAAAGAATCTGTAATAGACCACGAAACTTCTGAAGCCCAATCACCAGTATTTAATTGCAAGAAAACTTCATTACTTTGACAACTCTGAGAACTAGCTGAAAATAAAGTTAGAAAGAATATTGACGAAAAAAATATTTTTTTCATATGAGTAAACTTACTAAATAATTTCTTTAAAAAAATTCAAAATAAATACCGAGAGGTTAACCAAAAATGAAATCCTCTCATTTATTGAGGATTTACTTATTTAAGAATTGTCTTTCAAAAAAGCTTAGAAACCACTCTCCTTTTAGAAAATTACAGAAAGAACTCAAGCTTGTCTTTATACCACTATTTGCACCATTAATTATCTTCCTAATCTAATACTTAAAGATAGATTTAATCTGAAATGAGTAGCGTCAGATATTGGAGATATTATTTCAGTTACATCAGGAAATTCTGAATTATTAGAAATAATATTTGTATTTTCTACCTCACCAATTTCTTTTCTTAGTGAAAAACTTGGTTCTAAAAATATTTTTTTATTGTAACTCAGTACATATCCAATACTTATCTCAGTTGTAGTTGTTTTAGTATTGTATCTATATTCATAATTATCAACAGAATTAACTATATATACTCCATTGGAATCTAAAGTCCAAATGGGATAGTCATTATTATCCACATTATTTGATTCTTTAATGGAGAGTCTAGCAGAAATAAACATATTATTTTTATAATATTTTAAATAGGGACTATAAAAATTATATGAATTATTAGATTTATTAGAATAACTGTAATCATCCCCAGTTCCACTAGGATTATAAGAAATATGTTTTCTTTCATTATTATTATTTCCTGATTTATAAGCTAGACCAACTTCTATATTATCATTGAAAAAATAACCTATTCTTGGCTGAAAATTCATGTTAAGGGTATTATAATATCCGTAAGGATAATATATTACATCATATCCGTAAAAATAATTTTCATTATTTTGACTATAATCTAGCCCAAGAGTAAAATCACCTTTCTGTGAGAAAGAAATTGAGAAAAACAAAAGACTAAATAGTATTGTTGTAGTAATTTTCTTCATCATAGTTTATTAGTAGTTATTTAATTATAGTGTATTAAAATATCAAATCTAAATAATTATTAATCAATAAGTTAATAAATATATAAATGACTTTCTCTAATAATTAAATTTTCAGAACTCTTCAGCTGAAAACTATCTACTTTTTTGTTCAACTAAAGTTAAAGGATATCTAATTTTGCATAATTAGTGAGTTTTAGTCATATTAGTTGGAGTAACTATTATATAATCAGCAATACCTATTTGGTTTTCATCTAATTGATCTAAATCCTCCTGTTCATAACTTGAAATAATTAAAGTTTTAACTTCTTTATTTTCTTGTTTCAAATACCAATTAATACCTTCAAAATTCTTAGAATGAAAAGCTCCATGAAAATGAATAAATTTAAAGCCCTCTATCAAATTCTTAAGAATAAAATAGGCCATTGTAGCATCTTTTAAAGCTTGTGATTTAAGAAGATTATCACCACCATGTCCCATTCCAATATTTAACATTTCTTGGTAAGATGATAAAGATTTATCAAATAAAATAGGAAGGGGTGCAATATAAGTTTTTGCTTCATTTGATAAAAAATTTAATGTATCGAATCCGAATTTATATACAATTGATGCATATCTTCTAGGAACATTGGTAGCTATAAATGAGAGCTTGTTATCTTTACAAAATTTAATTAAAGGCAAATAATCGGTCTTGAAATTTGGCCAAGTTTTAGTCTCACTATCCAACTTCGAAGCAGAAACTAATCCTGATAGATATTCATCAATAACTAATTGATTATCTGCCTCCATCATTTCTGCACCTAACAATAATTTTTCAGAGTTATTAAATAAATCTTTAGTTAATTCTATTTGTAACCAATGGTTAATCGGATTATCATGTAGTTCACCAAAAAGAATAATATCCGCTTTTTTAGATTGAAGAAACAACTCTTGGTAAGTTGTTTCACTTCCCTCACTATCAAAAATTACAAACGCTTTCTTCTGTGCAATAATTGTTGAACTAATAAAAAGGAAAAGGAAAAGTAGTTTATTTTTTTTCATGAATATAAAAATAATAAATTTCGTTTATTACATGCAAAATCTTAAACTTATTAATTCTTCCAAAAAGATTTAAAAAACAAACTTTTAAGGCTAAACCATAAAGCCAAAATTGCAAGCATATTAGTTTTAGGAGATTTACCTTTTCCAATACGTTGAATTTGAAGCTCATACCAGGGTAATTTTACACCACCAAGTTTATCCAAAAACTTTATACCAATTTGAGGTATTGGAGTTTCAAACCGTATTACAGAGCCGTTAAAAATTTGATTAGCTAAATTAGGATATAAACAAAATGGTCGTGCCAAACCAACAACATCTAAATGACCATCATTTAAAGCTTTTTCCATTACCGAAACAGAACGAAACCCACCAGTAAGTAACAAAGGTGTTTTAATTAATTTGCGAGCTTTTTTAATATAATCTAGAAAGTATGCTTCACGTGATATAGTACTTTTCTGACGATCTCCCATCATCATAACTGGCCTCTCATAAGTTCCTCCAGAAATTTCAATCAAATCGATTCCTTCATTTTCTAGAAGAAGAATTACTTCCATAGATTCTTCTTCTGAAAATCCTCCTCGCTGAAAATCTGAAGAATTAATCTTAATTCCTATAGGATAATCTGAGCCTACTTGAGAGCGAATTTCACGATAAATCTCTAAAACAAAACGAGCCCTATTCAAGAGGGAACCGCCCCATTGATCAGTTCGGACATTACTAATAGAAGATAAAAATTGACTTACTAAATACCCATGAGCTCCATGAATTTGACAGCCTGTAAAACCCGATTCTTTCATGATTCTTGCGGTATTGCCAAAGCGTTTAATAATGTGCCAAATTTCTTCTTCTGTCAATGCTTTTGGTATTTTAAACATCTTGGAGGCACTAGCAACATTTAGCGGTATAGCAGATGGCCCTACTATTTCTCTGTTGATTGCGGAAAAAGCCTGCCTACCTGGATGGTTTATTTGTGGCCAAAGATGCACACCAGTTCCTTCAACTGATTTAGCCCATTTTTTTAAGAGCTCAAAATCCTTGTAGTCTTCTACTACTACATTACGGGCTTCACCTAGTGCCATTGAGTCTACCATAACATTTCCCGTTATCAGTAGTCCTGGATTACCTTTTGCCCAAATATGATATGTATTTATTAAACCCTTACTTGGCGCGTGGTGTCGAGTTCCAAAATTTTCACTCATAGCAGATTTTGCAATTCTATTTTTTAAAATAGACCCATTAGGTAAAGTAAAAGAAGAAGCTATATTCTTCATTAATTTATTTTTTTTATTAAAATTTAAACTCTTTTGTATGCAAATTATAATTATGCATTATTCTAAATAATTTATTTAAAAAAACTAAATTCACTCAACTCTTTTACTTTTTGAGACCAGCTATTTAATATAAATCTTTGATTTTCAAAATCATCACCATAAGGACCACATACAATTTGTAATTCTGTTTTATTTATCTTTTCTTTTTCTGTAAGCATGAATTTTTCAACATATTGATAATCCCCTAACTCACAATCAATTTGAATGTATTTAGTCCCCCAAACATTACCAGCAAATTCTGCAGTAACATTCCTTACTTTAAGATACTTGAAATTTACTTTTGTTGATTTTTTCCAGTCAGTTTCAAGTATATTTTTTTTATCAAAAATAGCTTGAAGTGGTTTGCTGTATTCGTCCTTAGTTAATACCTCCCAAATTTTAGCAGGTTTTGCATCAATTTTGATTGTGAGATTTATAAATTGCGATGATGAAATTTTATTAATCTCGTTAACAGAAAGAAATGTAACTTCTCTTAAATGAGCGCTTCCATTACCTCCATTTAAGTACCTAAATCCAACAATTGAATCATTTAAAATATTTAATGCTTGAATGATAATTACAAGTTCTCTTTTACCTGAGTGAATATTGTAAAACCTAGCTAGTTTTGGCATTTTAATATCCAAAGGTTTTGCATTTGGATGTATTGTATTATCAATGAAAATTAAGGAAGTACCGTTTTGAGTTTCCTCCATAGTTGGCATTCTTCCATTTACAACAGGAACTCTTTCCCATTTTTTAATATCTACTGCAGGAAAACTATTTAAATTATCAGGACAATACCATCCGCCATATTTATGAGGTTTTTTATTTGAATCAAATTGCCCAAATCCTATCATTGGCAAGCATAGTAATACAAGTAGTAGTTTTTTCATTATAGAAAATTTATACTCAAATCTAAACAAATATTTATAAAAAATAAAAAAAGGTGATTTTAAAAAAATTACGATTAACAAAATATTTAGAATCCAAAACCAATAGTATCGTAAAATATGTTCTACTATATCTAAAAAAAAACTTATAGTTTATTTAATGAATCAACAAAAAAAATTCAATGAGAATAAACAAGACTGCCATTTTAAATAAAACTTTAGAAAGAACTTATTAGCAACCGTCTTTCTTATATTTGAAAACTAATATAAAAATAAAAAAAATGGGAGCAGAAATAGGTTTAGAAATAATTATCTATATTATTATTGCATTAATGTTGTTGAGGGGAACAATATATATGGTGAAACAACAAACAGCAGTTGTTATTGAGCGTTTAGGTAAGTTTCATAAGGTTTCTAGGCCAGGACTGCAATTTAAAATTCCACTAATTGACAATATCGCAGGAAGTATTAATTTGAAAGTTAGAGAATTACCTGTTGAAGTTGAAACAAAAACTAAGGATGATGTTTTCGTAAAGGTTATTGTCTCTGTTCAATTTTTTGTTGTTGATTCTCTTGAAGGTATTGAGAATTCTTTTTATAAATTAAATAATCCAGAACGTCAAATTCAATCTTATGTATTTGATTCTATTCGTTCTGAAGTGCCAAAGATGGAATTGGATGCAGTATTTGCAGAGAAGGATAAAATTGCAATTGCAGTTAAAAATGAACTTTCGGAAACTATGCAACAATTTGGCTTTGATTTTATAAAAGCTTTAGTTACTGATATTGACCCTGATTCAAAAGTTAAGCATGCAATGAATGAAATTAATGCTGCTAAAAGAATGAAAGAAGCTGCTAAAGAGGAGGCTGCTGCTGCAAAAATTAGAGTTATTGCAGCTGCTGAAGCAGATGCAGAAAGCAAACGATTAGCAGGAGAAGGAATAGCCTTGCAAAGAATTGCAATTGCTAATGGATTGAAGGAATCTGTTGCTGAGGTAAAGTTAGCTATGGAAGATCATGTTACAAGCCAAGATGTGATGAATATGCTCTTTATGACACAACATTATGAAACGGTTGCTAAGCTTTCAGAAAACAATACAAGTACGATATTTATGCCCTATTCACCAGATAATGTAGGAGATTTACAAATGCAAATTCAAAGTAGTTTGTTAGCAGTAGATAAAATGAAAAAAAAATAATATCATCTTTTTTATCATGTAACTTTACTTATTAATTTTCAAAAAAAAGTTCGAAATATGTTTCGAGTAGTCCAAAACCCAATGATCTATTGAATAAGAAATTCTATAAGATTAAATTTATAGAAATTTTTTAGTACTATTACAGTACAATATTAAATCAAAGACATGAAAAAAAATTTTACTACAATAATTTCTTTATTATTTTCAATAACTATTATTGCTCAAATATCTCCATATAAATTAAAAAATGGCAATAATCAAGCAAAATTAAATGATAAAGTAATAATTAGTGGTAATGAAGCATTGACTCACCTATTGGTTAACCCTAATCCTAATACTATTGCATTAAAGACTGTTTCTAGTAACGAGGTAAATCTGGGGTCAACAACTTATGATGTTCAGACTAATGCATGTGTTGATAATCGATTAATACGACATACTGATGGAACAATCTCTGCAGTTTGGACAATTAGTGCGGAATTTTCTAATGCTTATACTGATAGAGGAACCGGTTATAACTTCTATGATGGATCTTCATGGGATGCATCTCCAAATGCAAGAATAGAATCGTCAAGGGGTGGATGGCCTTCAATTTTAGCTACTTCAACATCTAAGGAAATTGCAATTTCCCATAATACAGATAATGCAAGTTTACTTATGACCCATCGTCCTTCTATTGGTAGTGGATCATGGAGTGAAGATCTTATTTCCTATCAAGACAGTCTGGGAGTTTATACATACATAATCTGGAATAGAGCAGTTATTGGAGGAGCAAATCAACAAACTATTCATATGTTAGGAGTAACTGCTAATATATCTCTTGGAGGAACAATATACAATGGACTTGATGGAGCGCTAGTTTACTACAGATCTCAAGATGGTGGTTCAACATGGGATATTCAAGATATGCAATTACCTACTTTAGATTCTACTAAATATTTAAGTTTTAAAGGAGATGCTTATTCAATTGCTAGTAATGGCGAAACTGTTGTTATTGCATACTTTGGTATATGGGATGATTCAGTACTATTAAAGTCTACAGATAATGGGAATACCTGGACTAGTACAGTTTTCTTAGACTTTCCAGTTGATAAATATACTTATGATGATGGAATAGATCAAGACAATGATGGTCTAATGGATAGTATATACTCTACAGATGCTTCAGGAGCAATTTTATTAGATGATAATAATATGGCTCATGTTTTTTATGGAAATATGCTATTATTAGATGCTGATTTAACTGACGCCCTATACTCATACTTTCCTTCAACTGATGGTTTAATGTACTGGAATGAAAATATGGGCGCTGATGACTATGCTAATAATCCAATTTCTTCTCCATCTCTATGGTTTTCAAATACAGGTCAAATGATTGCAAGTGCACAAGATACAGACGGAGATAATCTTTTAAACTATGTTGATTATCCAACTTACTATACGTCATTAACTTCTATGCCTAATGCTGGAATTGATGCAAATGGAAATATATTTGTGTCATACTCTGAGTTAATGGAAAATATTGATAATGGCTCGCAAAACTTTAGACATGTAAATGTTATAAAAAGTATGGATGGTGGTTTTAACTGGAGTACTCCTACTGATGTTACTCCCCACAGTGCGTGGTCGGGAGCTCAAGAATGTATATATGCAACTATCGATAGAAATGTAGATGATAAAATCAGACTAATTTATCAGAAAGATTTTGAGCCAGGACTTTCCATTATAGGAGATCAAGATCCAATTGATATTAATGAAGTAATTTATCTTGAATTAGATACCACTGAATTAGGAAATACTTCAACAAATTTTTCAGAAATTTCAAGTATAAATAGTATCTCAGTATACCCAAACCCGGCTACAAACTTTGCAAAAATTAACTTATATTCTTCTAAGAAAAAAAATATAACTTTAGAACTGACAAATACTATTGGTAAAATTGTAAGGGAAGTTAATATTGACTTATTACCAGGAAATAATAATATAAATCTTAATTTATCTACACTTAAGAATGGAATTTACTTTATCAATTCTGTATCAATTAATAAAAGACAATCAATCAAATTAATTATTTCAAAGTAATTAGTTTTACAATTCTGAAAAGCCGAGCATAATATATTCGGCTTTTTTTATTTTATAGAAAGATCAGAAAACTCTCTTATATTTAAAGATTGCAGTAAGAATTAAAACAACCCTTTGCAACACTTTTTGCAGCATAAATAAATAAAAAAATTAAGAAATTAATCTGATTTTACGAGTCATTATTGTTAAGGAATATTAACAACAATTTGCTCTACTTTAGATACATTTAAAATTAATACTCTTTTCTGTAGGAACATATGTTTTTGATTTGATTATATACTTTTATATTAAAATTTATAAATTAAATAATATTACGTATAATTACATTTATTGATTAAGTTTAATTAATTACATAAAATTTGTAATAAGGCAAAATTATAACAGTTTGTACATACTAGAAGAATTAAAAATACAAGGTTTAAATTATTTAGAATTAACAAGTTCTGATGGTGCTTCTAAAGCAAAAATATCTTTGAATCAAGGAGGGAGATTAAGTCATTTAGTTTTTGAAGATATTCAAGTTCTTGCAGATTTTAACGCTTCAACTTATGAAAATAATTACGCTTCATCTATTCTATTTCCATTTGTCAACCGAATTAAGGATGGCAAATACACATTTAATGATTTAAAATACCAACTCAGTTGTAACGAAGTTAATAAAAACAATGCTTTACATGGATTAGTTTACAACAAGACTTTTGTTTGTACAAAAAAAATATTAACGTTAAATTATGCTTCGGTCACTTTAAAATATAAAGACTTTGGAAGACATCTAGGATTTCCATTTAAATTCGATATTGAGTTAACTTATACACTTAATAAAAAAGGAATTATATTATCAGTTAAAATTGATAATAAAGATAAAAAAAACTTTCCTTTTAGCATAGGATGGCATCCCTATTTTTATAGTAAGAATTTAGATAATAGTACTTTAAATTTTAGTAGTAACAAAAAATACGTATTTGATAACCAACAAATTATTTCTGGCACCACAGACTTAAAAATAGAAATGCCTTTTCAATTAAAGGATATAACATTAGACGACTGTTATAGTTTAACTACAAATAACCTTAATTTCTCAACACCTGAATATTGTTTCAATATAGAATCTACTTCAAAAGAAAATTTTCTACAACTCTACACACCTGAAGTTCGCAATGTTATTGCAATTGAGCCTATGACAGGTGCGGCAGATAATTTCAATAATAAAATTGGCTTACAAACGCTACAACCAAATGAAACTTACAATATGAAATGGTTAATTGCTATTGATACTATAAACAGTAAAAAACACACTAACCAACTAATCAAATAACTATGCAATTCTTAACATTTATTGGTTTTACAACTTTAGTAGCTATAATATCATATTACAAAACAAGGAATACAGAAGAGTCTTCATCAGATGGTTACTTCCTTGGTGGTCGTAGCTTAACAGCTGGTGTTATTGCAGGGTCATTATTATTGACCAACTTATCTACAGAACAAATTATAGGCTTAAATGGTGCAGCATACCAAAGCGGATTATCTGTGATGGTATGGGAAACTCTCGCTGCCATTGCTATGGTTGTTACAGCTATATTTTTATTACCAAGATATTTAAAAGGAGGATTAACAACAGTACCTGGTTTTTTAGCAAAGCGTTTTGATGTAACAACTAAAACATTAACCTCAGGCTTATTTCTAACAGGTTACGTTGTGGTTTTACTGCCAGTAATTTTATACTCAGGTTCTTTAGCTATAAGCGGCATGTTTGACGTGCCAGAATTATTAGGTGTAACACACACTCAATCAATTTGGATATGTGTTTGGGGTATTGGGGTCATTGGTTCTATATATGCTATCTATGGAGGCTTAAAAGCTGTCGCATTTTCAGATTCTATTAATGCGATTGGTTTATTAATTGGTGGCGTTATGATTCCAATTTTTGGTTTAATAATGATTGGCGATGGGAGTATTATAGATGGACTTTCAATAATAACAACTGAGAATCCTGATAAGTTTAAATCAATGGGTGGCAAAAATGATCCTGTACCATTTTACACCATTTTTACCGGTATGATGTTAGTACAATTATTTTATTGGGGTACTAATCAACAAATTATTCAAAGAGCACTTGCTGCTAAAGATTTAAAAGAAGGTCAAAAAGGATTATTGTTAGCATCATTTATAAAAATATTAGTTCCATTAATTGTGGTTTTACCAGGCTTAATTGCTTATCACATTTTTGAAGGTAACTTAGAAAGTGTAGATAGTGCGTATCCTATGCTGGTTAAAAAAGTATTACCCACTGCTTGGGTTGGTTTTTTTGCAGCTGTTTTATTTGGCGCCATTTTAAGTTCTTTTAATAGTGTTTTAAATAGTTCTGTTACTTTATTTGGCCTTGATATTTACAAGCAACATATAAATAAAGATGCTAATGAAAAAACGATTGTAAAATACGGAAAAATGTTTGGTGTAATTTTAGCAATTGTAGCAATGTTTATTGCACCACTAATTGCAAATGCAGGAAGTTTGTTTGATTATTTACAGAAAGTTAATGGCATTTACAGTATACCTATTTTAACTATTATTATCGTTGGCTATACGACTAAGTATGTTCCTGCAATTGCTGCGAAAATTGGATTATTTTCTGGTTGTCTATTATACATTACTTATATGATATTTGATATATATTCGCCAAAGGTATTTTCAGAACTACACTTTTTAGATGTTTTAGCTATTCTATTTGTTCTAAATATTTTTATAATGTTAATTATTGGCTTCTTCAAACCAAGAGAAAAAGCATATGTTCAAGAATACACAAAACAAGTTGATATTACTCCTTGGAAGTATTTAAAACCAGCAAGTATTACTATCTGTGTTATTGTAATAGGAGTGTATATTTATTTTGCTTAATTTTTTTTAAAAAAAGTTACGGTCTGTTTTTTAAATTAGTTTAAAACAAAGACTTAAAAGTTTTTTTACAAGAAAGAGTTAATTATATTGTAGAACGTACAGATTACATTTATGAATTCATCAATCTACTACAAACTTAGAAACCAATGTAAATTGGCATTGGCACATGAAATTGCACCCACCATAATTAAGAAGTGCTATTGTGAAGAAATTTATTGTAGTTTAATAAATTAGTGTATTACGTTTTAGAAATCATAATGCGTTTAATTTTAGTCATATAATCATCAAAAATAAAGACAACCGATTCTTTTCAATAATCTCAATTTTTAGGATTACAAAAATTTATATAGTATTATTGTGTATTAGAATTTATAAATTTTTGAAATCATGCCTTTTTTGAAGGCTTCACATTAAAAGTTAAAAATATACATATTATCAATTTTGATTATAAGAGCTAAACAAAAAACTGTAGTAAAAGTAAAGTTATAGATGAAAAAGGAGGCTCTTTAATTGTAGTAACTGTATTAACAAAAGGCACATTTAGAGGAATTGCTATTGACTTTGATGGAAAGAAAAATAGTCAGTTTAAATTTGTCTCAAATTAAATATCAGGTTTGTAGAAAGACAGAGATATTAAAGATGATTCTTTTATAAAATCAGGAGCATCAAAAGCTATTAATATTTCTAAAATAATGGCAAACTGTCATTAATCAAAATGAATAAATTAAATCAATGAAATTCTTATATACTTTAATTATATATTGTTGCATATCTTTAAGTGGACAAGCGCAGAAAGTAAATAAAATCAATTCAAATCAGTTAATACATTATATAGAAAACGAAGCTGTAATTAGTGAAAATAAATTAAAAACCCATGCGTCATTTTCTTCTTTTGGTCCTAATGAAGATGCTTTGAGTTTTAATCCTAGCAATAGTAACTTTTATCAAAGTTTAGACGGAGAGTGGAAATTTAAATGGGTACGATCTACAAAGGAAAGATCTACTGTATTTATGAATCCGTCTGAAAATATAGATGCTTGGGATACAATTAAAGTACCATCAAACTGGGAAGTAGAAGGCTATGGAATTCCTATATACTTAAATCATCAATATGAATTTGCAGATTTTAAAGCACCAGTCTCAGATGATATGGAATTTATTAAAGATTCATCTGGAAGCTATGTAACAACTGTTCCTAAAAACCCAGGAAGAGTACCTTCAGAATATAATCCTGTTGGATCATACAGACGTGACTTCAACATAAATCCTGATTGGGATGGTAAAAAGATATTTCTTCATATAGGCACAATGAAATCAGGTGGATTTGTTTGGTTAAATGGTGAATATATTGGGTATTCTCAAGGAAGTAAATTACCATCTGAATTTGATATAACTCAATTTGCTAA
>Ga0209502_10002678_pt1 | contig 14595 bp, 12 predicted proteins | sample ArcticOcean_MG_C_10_FD_187442 | JGI IMG/M metagenome (GOLD analysis project Ga0209502, IMG submission 187442) | Marine microbial communities from western Arctic Ocean - ArcticOcean_MG_CB11_90 (SPAdes) (version 2) | ecosystem: Environmental > Aquatic > Marine > Oceanic | place: Arctic Ocean...
ATATTTTTTTAATGATAAGTTTTATAAATCTATATTAGCAAAAAAAAAAGATAAAAGAATAGTTGAGGTTCTCAAGAAACTTAAGAAATATCAAAAAATGATTAAATTTGTATATCAAAATGACCCAAGAGGAACAGGGGATGCCATTTTAAAATGTAAAAATCTTATTAAAGATTCTCATTTTTTGATGCTTTTCCCAGATGATTTGATCATTAAAAAAAATTGTTCTAAAGAGATGATTGCATTGCACAAGAAAACTAAAGGATCTGTTATTGCCACTAAAATTGTAAAAAGAGAAACCGTCTCTAGATGGGGCATACTTTCAATTAAAAATAAAAGAAAAAATTTTTTTACTATTAAAGACATTGTTGAAAAACCAAGCTTAAAATTAGCACCATCTAATTATGCTGTAATTGGTCGATATATCTTACCCAAGGTAATTATAAATAAATTAAAATATTTAAAGCCAGGTCAAGGCGGAGAAATACATATTACAGATGCAATAAAACAATTAATTGTCGATGGTGAAAAATTTTACGGTAATATTTTTAAAGGTAAGTATTTAGATTGTGGAACATTAAATGGGTATATTGAATCTGGAATTCAAATTGCTAGGGGTAGAAAACAATGAACATATGTATGATTGGGACAGGCTATGTAGGTTTAGTCAGCGGTACATGTTTCGCTGACATTGGTCATACAGTTTATTGTGTAGACAAGAACGAAGATATAATTAATAAATTAAATTCAGGCAAATCGCCAATCTTTGAGCCAGGTTTAAGTGAAATAATAAAAGAAAATCATAGATCAAAAAGACTATTTTTTACAACAAATATTTCTGAAGCATTAAATAAATCTGACATTATTTTTATATGTGTTGGCACACCAAGTAAGAAGAATTCTTTATCTGTTGACTTGAGATATATCTATAATGTTGCGAAAGAAATTTTAAAATTTTCTAAAAAGAAAAAAATTGTTATCACTAAATCGACTGTGCCTGTCGGCACTGGCGATGCGATTGAAAAAATTTTAAAAAATAAAAAAAAATTTACGGTTATTTCTAATCCTGAATTTTTAAGAGAGGGTGAGGCAATTAGAGACTTTAGGTATCCAGATAGAATAATTATTGGTTCTAATGAAAAAAATTCGTTCAAGATAATGAAAAAATTATATCAACCCTTAATCAATAAGGGAGCAAAATATTTTACTACTAATAGGCGTGGAGCAGAATTAATCAAATATGCATCTAATGCTTTTCTTGCTACAAAAATTACATTTATTAATGAAATTGCTAACCTTTGTGAAAAAATAGGTATTAATATTGAGGATATTTCAATGGGTATGGGTAGCGATGTAAGAATAGGTAGTCGTTTTTTAAGAGCAGGTCCTGCTTATGGTGGTTCATGTTTTCCTAAAGACACAAAAGGATTAGTATCTATAGGTGACAAAGAAAAAATAGACCTCTCTGTAGTCAGATCCGTAATTAAATCTAATGAAAATAGAAAAAAACTTCTCTTAAAAAGAGTGCATAGTATTATTGGAAAGAAGATAAGAAATAAAAAAATAGCTTTTCTTGGCGTAACATTTAAACCTAACACTGATGACATGAGAGATTCTGCAAGTCTTTCTATGATACCTTATCTTCAAAAAAAAGGAGCTAAAATTTCATACTACGAACCTACAGGTGAAAAAAAAGTCTTTTCTAAGTTAAAAAACTGTAAATTTTATAATCAAATTCGCCTGACATGTCAGGATGCAGATCTTATTATACTACACACCGAATGGGATGAATTTAAAACGCTTGATTTCAACAAGTTAGTAAAAAATAAAAAATATAAATTGTATGATTTACGAAATTTGTACAACCATAGTGAAATGATAAAAAATAAAATAAAGTATTACTCTATTGGTAGGGCGGTTTTTAATTAATTTCAAAAACTGCTTCAACTTCAACTGCAGCACCCAAGGGCAGTGAATTAACACTAACGGCAGCCCTTGCATGTGTACCTTTTTCCTCAAAAATTCTTACTAATAATTCAGAGGCACCATTGATAACTTTAGGTTGGTCAATAAAGTTATCACTTGAGTTAACAAACCCAGTAATTTTGATACAATTTTTAACATTTTCTAAATCACCTTGGCATGCAGATTTTACTTGAGATATAATATTTATAGCACAGACCTGCGCCGCTTCGATCCCTTGATCTAAAGTTAGCTCAGAACCTATTTTTCCTTTTATAAGTTTACCATTGGCCATAAGTGAAATTTGGCCAGAAATATAGACTAAAGAACCTGTTTTTTTATATGCAAGATATGCTCCAACTGGATTCGGAGCTTCAGGTAGTAAAATGTTTTGTTTCTTTATATTTTCTTCTATGGTCATTTTTTTTCAAGAATTTTTATCGTATCGTTAATCGTTTTATGGTCTTTACTGAACTCTTTAAGACTTCTTCTTTTTTTTTTCTCAATGCCGAGTGATTGACCTATAGTTTTATTTTTTCTACTAAATTTTTTCATTCCTTCAAACAAACCATCTACTTTTTGACCCGTACTTTTAATAACATTACCAGTACTTTTAAGAATTTTACTACACTTAGGGTTAGCTTTTTCTACTATAGTATCACATTTTGTCTCTGCTGCATTTAACGATGAAAGACAAAAAGCAAGAACAAACAAAACTATATAAATTTTTTTCATTTTTTTTCTTTTTTTATTTTGTGTTTTTTATTTCTATCATAATCTCTTCTTTTTTCTATTAATATTAAAGCTTCTGACATTGTAATTTCATTTGGATCTTTTTCCTTAGGTATTGTAGCGTTTAAAGACTTATATTTAACATAAGGTCCAAATTGACCTTTCATAATCTTGATAGGTTTCTTATCTTCAGGATGCTCTCCTAAATCTTTTATAATTGAAGTGGACATTCTTCCGGTCTTTGCGTTTGTAATCAATATAACTGCTCTATCTATCCCTATTGAAAATATTTCTTCTACATTTTCAATTTTTACAGATTTATTATCACATTTTAAATAAGGTCCAAATCTTCCTGTGTTAAGTGTTATATCTTTTTTATTTACTGGATTTACGCCTAATACTTTGGGCATAGAACATAAAAAATTTGCTCTAAATAAATCAACGCTATCTACGTCTATACCCTTAGGTATAGAAACATTATTAACATCACTTTCATTTTTAGTTTTTTTTTTCTTTTGACTGCCTTCTTCTACTAAATTTAATTCTTTTTTAAATTGCAAGTAAGGACCAAATCTCCCACTTTTTAAATTTATATCTTTACCGAAATTATTTTTCCCGATTAGTCTTGGTTCAGTTGAACTGTTTTGTTCAGGATTTTTTATTTTTGATAAAGGTCTTGTAAATTTACACTTTGGATAATTAGAACAACCAATAAATGCCCCTCCTTTAAAACTATTTTTCAAACTCAATATACCTGTGTTGCACAATTTGCAATTACGAACTATTATATCTTTTTTATTTCTTTCAAAAATTAAATCTCCAAGACTCTCATTAAGTAAATCTAATACTTCACGTGTTCCTTTTTTTTTAACAGAGTTTACATTTATATAAAAATCCTTCCAAAAATCCTCTAAAACCTTTATCCATTTAATTTTACCACTAGTAATTTCGTCTAATTGATTTTCTAGTTCTGCTGTAAAATTATAATCTACATACTTAGTAAATAGTTTTTCTAGAAAAGCAGATATTAATTTACCTCTGTCTGTTGGGAAAAATCTTTTGTTAAATATCTCTACATAACCCCTAGTTGATAACACTGAAATAATACTTGCGTATGTCGAGGGTCTTCCAATACCTAGTTCTTCCATTTTTTTTACCAAACTAGCTTCAGAATACCTAGGTGGTGGTTCTGTATAATGCTGTTCATCTAAAATCTTTATGACATTAACCTCATCTCCTATAGTACATTCTGGCAATATATTTTTAGCATCTTCGTCAGTTTCTTTGACTTCATAAACTTTTAAAAAACCATCAAATTTTACAACAGAGCCGTTGGCTCTAAAATTAATAACATTATCTTTAGATGAAATAAGAATACTATTTCTATAAAACTCTGCAGGTTGCATTTGTGAGGATAAAGCTCTTGACCAGATCAACGTATAAAGTTTCAGCTGGTCAGAGGTAACATATTTTTGTACTTCACTTGGTTTTCTTCTAATTTCAGTGGGCCTAATAGCCTCGTGTGCTTCTTGGGCATTTTTAGCTTTTTTTCCCTCATATGAGTTTGGACTATCTGGTAAATATTCTTTACCAAAATCACTTGTTATTAAGTCACGAAACTCAGTAATTGCTTCTTGAGAAATTTGCGTACCATCTGTTCTCATATAGGTGATTAGACCTGTGCTTTCTCCATTTATTTCAACGCCCTGATAAAGTTTTTGTGCTATTTGCATGGTTCTTGAAGCACCAAATCCAAACTTACTAGAAGCTGTTTGCTGAAGTGTAGATGTAGTAAATGGTGGTAGAGGATTCCTTTTATGCACTTTAGAGTTAATATCTTTAATTTTAAATTTTGATCTATTTATTTTATTTATAGCTTCATCTACCTCAGTCTTATTTCTAAACGAGAATCTTTCAATTTTTTTTTTGTCTAAAAAGACTAATTTAGAAAAAATATTTTTATTATCAGTATTTGTAAAATTTCCTGTTAACGTCCAATATTCCTCAGGATTAAATAATTCAATTTCATGTTCTCTTTCTGTAATTAATTTTAAAGATACTGACTGAACTCTTCCTGCTGATTTTGATCCTGGTAATTTAGTCCATAAAATAGGAGAAATATTAAAACCAACAAGATAGTCCAAAGCTCTCCGAGCAAGATAAGCCTCAACTAACGGAATCTCTATATGTCTAGGGTTAGCAATTGCTTTTAGAATTGCATTTTTTGTGATTTCATTAAAAACAACACGCTCTAAATCTTTCCCTTTAAGTATTTTTTTTTCTGTTAAATATTCTTTAATATGCCAGGCAATTGCCTCACCTTCGCGATCAGGGTCTGTAGCTAATATAATCTTATCAGAATCTTTAGCGGCATCTGTAATTTCTTTTAAATATTTTTTTGAAAATGAGTTTATTTCCCACAACATTTCAAATTTATTTTCAGGATTGACAGAACCATTTTTTGATGGAAGATCTCTTATGTGTCCATAGCTAGCTAAAACTAAATAATCTTTACCAAGGTATTTATTTATAGTTTTTGCTTTTGCAGGACTTTCTACAACAACTAGTTTCATACAAATATTTACTTTTAAATTTTAAAAAATATATTATTTATAACAAATTTTTATTGAAAAGACTTATTAGAAGTTGACTTTATTCTCAGTCTTATCTCTCAGGCGGGATATATTTTCTCTATGAGTATAAATAACTATAATTAAAACCATAAAAAATAATAGGCTCATATCAAAGTTATTTAAATTAATTGAATACAAAAAGATTACTAATGTTGAGATTAACGAAGAAAGAGAAGAGTATTTAGAGAAATATAAAACAAATATCCATATGACTATAAAAATAAATCCTAGATAAATTGAAAAAGCAAAAAGAATACCAAGATATACGGCAATTCCTTTTCCACCCTTAAATTTTAACCAAATCGGAAAAACATGTCCCAGAAAACACAAGAGCGCTGAAAGATAAATATAATCAGGAAAAAAGATTAATGTTATCAAGACAGATATGTATGCTTTTAATCCATCGAGTATTAAAGTTGCGATACCTAAACTTTTTTTACCTGTCCTTAGGACGTTTGTTGCTCCAATATTACCAGAACCAATTTTTCTGATATCTTTTTTAAGAAAAATTTTTGTTAAAACCAACCCAAAAGGTATAGAACCTAATATGTAGGAGTAAATTGCTATATATATTAATTCTATATCCACTAAGATTTAAAAACTAGCTTGCCATTTAAAAAAGTCATAAGAACTTTTCCCTGAACTTTTCTATCTTCTACTGCTGTATTTTTTGATTTAGATTTAAGTAGTTCAGTTTTAATAACCCAAGGAGTATTGAGATCAAAAACACATATATCAGCGTCCGATCCCTTTTTTAGAGTACCTTTATTAATTTTTAAAATTTTAGATGGATTTATAGTTAATGCCTGAATTATTTTTTCTAGTGAAAGAGACTCATTATGATACATTTCGAGTGCTAATGGAAACAATGTTTCTATACCAAGGGCTCCGGTTGCCGCCTGAGCAAAGGGTAGTCTTTTCCCTTCCTCATCCTCAGGTGTGTGGTCTGAAACTATAACATCAATCAAACCTGACTTTACCCCCTGAACTAAAGCCAATCTATCCTCTTCAAGCCTCAAAGGTGGGGATACTTTTAAAAAAGTTTTAAAGTCCCCAATATCATTTTCATTTAAAGAAAGATTGTTAATTGAAACACCAACACTAAAATTTAGTCCATTTTCTTTATTTCTTTTAATTACTTCTAAAGATTCTTTCGAAGAGATTTGATTTATGTGATATCTACATGGAAATTCATTTAGCAAAGACAGATCTCTTTCAATAATTATTTTTTCAGCTATATAGGATATTCCTTCAAGCCCAAGTCGTGTGGAGACCTCTCCTTCGTTTATACATCCATTTTTTGACAACTCATAATCTTCTGCATGCTGCATAATTAAGACCCCAATATCAGAGGCATAGTCCATTATTTTAGACATTGTTTCTGTGCTTTGAACTGATTTAATAACATCTGTAAAACCAATTATGCCTTTAGCAGATAATAATCCAAACTCTGTCATTTGTTTTCCCGCAATTTCTCTTGTTAGTGTTGCTGATGGAAACAAGTTAACAGTCGCTTTGTCTCTACCTCTTCTTATTATAAAATCGACCATTGAAACATTGTCAATAAGGGGTTTTGTATTTGGCATCGTTACTATCGAAGTAACACCACCAGCTAAAGCAGCTTGACTTAAGGTTCTAAAGTTTTCTTTGTATTCAAATCCTGGCTCGCCAACAAATGCTTTCATGTCAACAATTCCAGGTATTAATATATTATTTTTAAGATCTATTACCTCTGCAGATGAAGAGGTATCTGATTTTTTTACATCTTTACCAATTAATTTAATTTTACCATTCTCATCAATAACAACGGAGCCTCTTTCATCCATATTTTGAGAAGGGTCTATAATTCTCCCATTAGTTAAAAATTTTTCAGTCATTTATTTTTTACAGTACATTTTTAAACAAGCCATTCGAACTGCAACTCCTAATTCAACTTGTTCTTTTACTAGACTAACATTTATATCGTCTGCAAGTTTTGTATCTATTTCGACACCTCTATTCATAGGTCCAGGATGCATTATCAAAGCATCCTTACTTGCAAATCTTAATTTTTCTAATGTAAGACCATAAAATTCATAATACTCTCTCTTAGAAGGTAAAAACGATCCTTGCATACGTTCATTTTGAAGGCGTAGCATCATTACAATATCACAGCCATCTAATCCCTTCTTCATATCTGTAAAACTTTTAACGCCAAGTCTTTCAATAGATTTTGGCATTAATGTTTTTGGTGCAACTACATTTACCTCAGCACCTAGCATGTTCATCAAATAAATATTAGACCTAGCAACACGTGAGTGAAGTATGTCACCACAAATTGCAATTTTTAAACCTTCAATTTTACCTTTTCGATTAATTATGGTTAGTGCATCTAACAATGCTTGAGTAGGGTGTTCTCTTCTTCCGTCACCAGCGTTAATAACTGTACAATTAACTTTTTGAGAGAGAAGATTTGGAGCTCCAGAATCTTGGTGTCTTATAACAATTATATCGGGATGCATTGCATTTAAAGTCATTGCAGTGTCCATTAAAGTTTCTCCTTTTTTTACAGCGGAGTTTGCGACATTCATAGTCATCACATCTGCACCCAATCTTTTACCCGCTAAATCAAAAGAACTTTGAGTTCTTGTTGATGGTTCAAAGAATAAATTGATTTGTGTTTTGCCTCTTAATACTTCTAATTTTTTTGAAGCACTCCTATTCAGCTTAATAAAAGTTTTTGCTTCTTCAAGAATCTGTTTAGCTTCATGAATGGATAAATTTTGGATACCTAAAAGATGTTTGGGCTGGTCTTTAATAGCTAACTTATTTTTTTTAACTGCCATTAAAAATAACTCTATAGGCTTTTTGCATTATGATATCAAGTAATTTTTCTTCTTAAGTAGTCTAATAGCCCTTGAAGAATAAAAGCAGCTGAATTTTCATCTAGTTTACTTATTTTTTTGCTTGTATTAACGTTTAAATCATTAGATAAATTAAAAGCTCCTCTGCTTGACAATCTTTCGTCCCACATAGTGATAGGTATAGAAATATTTTTTGATAAATTTATAGCCAGATCTTTAGCTGATTGTGAAGATTGGCTCGGCGAACCATCCATATTTATTGGGTTGCCAATAACAATACCTTTTATATCATTATCAGAAATAATTTTATTTATTTGGTTCAAAAAATCAGAAAAATTATTTTTAATTAATGTTGTATACGCTGTTGCTATAATTTTGTTTTCATCACATATAGCTATGCCAACACGTTTCCTGCCAGGATCAACCCCTAATAATCTTGATTTCTTATCGATTTTTTTTTCAAATTCTTCAATATCTAGCATGATTATGTTATAAGTTATGATATTAGTTTCCTAAAATTAACATAGATTACAAATGTCCATAGATAAAGACAAAATTAAACACACCGCTAAACTTGCTAGGATATCTTTAGATGCAAATAAAATAGAAAGCTTATCTAAAGATTTGTCTAATATATTTAATTTTATTGAAAAATTAAGCAAAATAAACACGGACAAGGTTAACCCCTTAACCTCAATTCTAGACCAAAGCTTAAGAACCAGGGAAGACAAGGTTACTGATGGAGGCATACGAGAAGAAATTTTAGAAAACTCACCGAATAAAAATGAAGAATTTTTTATTGTTCCTAAAGTAATAGAATAGATGTCTGATATAACCAACAAAAGCTTAACTGAAATAGTTGATTTAATTAAAAAAAAAGAAGTTAAATCTGAAGAAGTGACTAACGCTTATATTAATAATGCAAAAAAAGGAAAAAAACTTAACTCATTCATAACAGAATCTTTTGATAACGCTTTAACAAAATCAAAAAATTTTGACATGAAACCAAATTATGAATCATTATTACCTGGCGTTCCTTTAGCTGTAAAAGATTTATTTTGTACGCAAGGAGTAAGAACTACAGCAGGAAGCAAAATGCTTGAAAATTTTATTCCAACCTATGAGTCTACAATAACAACCAACCTGTGGTTAGAGGGAGCCTTTCTTTTAGGTAAATTAAATTGTGATGAATATGCAATGGGCTCCTCTAATGAAACAAGTTTTTTTGGAAATGTTCTCAATCCTGTTAAAGAAAATACAGTTCCAGGCGGTTCCTCTGGAGGTTCCGCAAGTGCTTTAGCTGCAGATCTTACACCGGCAACAATTGGAACTGATACTGGTGGTTCCATTAGACAACCAGCTTCATTTACTGGCACCGTAGGCTTAAAACCAACATATGGTCTATGCTCAAGATGGGGTATTGTTGCTTTCGCTTCTTCTTTAGATCAAGCAGGGCCAATGACAAAAACTGTTTCAGATTGTGCTTTGATGCTTGAGGCAATGTCAGGATTTGATCCAAAAGATTCAACTTCAATAGATAGAAAAAAAGAAAGCTATTCAAAAAAATTAACTCAAAATATTAAAGGCTTAAAGATCGGTATTCCAAAAGAATACAGGGTTGACGGAATGCCAAATGAAATAGAAGAACTTTGGGAAAAAGGAAAAAAAATACTCAAAGAAGAAGGCGCAGAAATAATTGATATTTCGTTACCGCATACTGAATATGCTCTACCAACATATTATATAGTTGCACCTGCAGAAGCTTCTTCAAATTTAGCTCGTTACGATGGTGTTAAATATGGCTTTAGATCTTCCAAAGGCAACAATCTTATAGAAATGTATGAAAACACTAGATCTGAAGGCTTTGGTGATGAGGTTAAAAGAAGAATTTTAATTGGAACTTATGTTTTGTCTTCAGGTTATTATGACGCCTATTATATTAAAGCACAGAAAGTAAGACAGCTGATAAAAAATGATTTCGACAATGCTTTTACCAAAGTTGATGCCATATTAACTCCATCCACTCCCAGCGCTGCTTTTAAAATTGGGGAAAAAAAAGATGACCCGATATCAATGTATTTAAATGATATTTTTACAGTGCCTACTAATTTAGCAGGAATACCTGCAATATCTGTTCCTGTCGGTCATGACAAGAACAACCTACCTTTAGGCTTGCAGCTAATTGGTAAACCTCTTGGAGAGCAAACCTTATTAAATTTAGCTTTTTCTATGGAAGGAAAAAGTAATTTTAAACAAAACATTATTAAATGGTGGGAAAAATAATTAATGAGCGAAAACAAATCAAAATATTTAATTGATGGCTCACAAGGAAAATGGGAAGTAGTTATTGGGTTAGAAGTCCATGCTCAAGTGTCTTCGAAATCAAAGTTATTTTCAGGATCATCAACCACCTTCGGGGCTGATCCAAATACACAGGTAAGTTTAGTAGATTCTGCATTTCCTGGAATGTTACCTGTAATCAATAAATACTGTGTTCAGCAAGCAGTTAAAACAGGACTTGGAATTAATGCGAAAATTAATTCTTATTCTGTTTTTGATCGAAAGAATTATTTTTATGCTGATTTACCTCAAGGTTATCAAATATCTCAATTTAAAAACCCAATTGTAGGGGAGGGAGAAATAACCTTAGACTTAAAGACTGGCACAAAGAAAATTGGAATTGAAAGATTACATTTAGAGCAAGATGCAGGAAAAAGTATTCACGATATTGACCCGAGCAATACTTTTGTCGATCTTAATAGATCAGGTATTGCATTAATGGAAATTGTTAGCAAACCAGACTTAAGATCGCCAGATGAAGTCAATGCTTATGTTAAAAAACTCAGATCAATTATGAGATATTTAGAGACATGTGACGGTAACATGCAAGAAGGCTCATTAAGAGCCGACGTAAATGTTTCCGTAAGAAAAGAAGGAGATAAAAAATTAGGAACTAGATGTGAAATAAAAAATGTTAATTCTATTAAATTTATGCAAATGGCTATTGAATATGAGGCAAAAAGACAAGTAGAACTCATAGAGTCGGGTGAATCCATCGTTCAAGAAACAAGATTATTTGACACTAAAAAAAATGAAACTAGATCTATGAGATCTAAAGAAGACGCTCATGACTATAGATATTTTCCTGACCCAGACTTATTACCTTTAAATTTAGATAAAAATTTAATTGAAAAAATTAAAAAAAATTTACCAGAACTTCCTGATCAAAAAAAAGAACGTTTTATAAAAAATTATTCTTTAAGCCCCTACGAAGCCAATGTTTTAGTTTCAGAAAAGGAAGTCGCAGCCTTTTTTGAAGAGGTAATTAAAACTGCCGACAAGAAATTGGCTACCAACTGGATAATTGGAGACTTATTTGCATCTCTAAATGAAAAAAATATATCTATATCAGAATCACCAATCAAAGCTAAAGAAATGGCTGCTCTTATAAATTCCATTTCATCAGGATTAATTTCAGGTAGAGCAGCAAAAGAAGTGTTTGAAGATATGAAGGATACTGGTGACGATCCTATTCAAATAATTGAGAAAAAGGGTTTAAAACAAAAAAGCGACCCAAAAGAATTGGAGGCTTTAATTAATAAAATTTTAGAAGAAAACAAAGACAAAGTATCTCAATATAAATCAGGTAAAGACAAATTGTTTGGTTTTTTTGTTGGTCAAGCAATGAAAATTTCAGGTGGAACTGCTAATCCTCAGTTAGTTAATGAAATACTTAAGAAGAAACTTAAGTAATATATATAGTACATACATTTCTGTCGTATTCGCTCATAACAACCTATCTTTAATTTAGTTATAATTAATTATGTCTGACCAAAAATATATTAAAACATTTAAATTGTTACTCCCTTATTTGTGGCCAAAAAATCGTAAGGATCTTAAGGCCAGGGTTATCTTTGCTATCATTGCTTTGGTTTTTGCCAAAGTAGCCAGTTTAGGTACTCCATTATTATTAGGTAGAGCGGTAAATTCTTTATCAGAACTAAGTTCTGGTATTAATTTATTTATGCTAGCACCTGTCGCTTTGATTGTTGCGTATGGATTAGCACGAGTAATTTCTTTCACTTTTGTTGCTGTTAGGGATGCTTTGTTTTCAAAGGTTTCACAGCATTCAATCAGACAAATATCTCTAAATATGTTTGAACATTTACACAATCTTTCATTACAGTTTCACTTAAACAGGCAAACTGGAGCACTAGCAAAATATATTGACAGAGGAACCAAGGGAATAGATTTTCTTTTAAGATATGTCTTATTTAATGTTGCACCTACTTTTTTCGAGATCTTTTTAGTTGCAGGTATTTTATTTTTTTTATACGGCCCTTGGTATGCCATTGTTACTTTAATTACTATTAGTCTTTATTCTTATTTAACTTTTCTAATAACAGAATGGAGAAATGAATTTAGAAAAAGAATGAATAAATCTGATAACGAAGTGAGCACTAAGATGATTGATAGCTTATTAAATTTTGAAACTGTTAAGTATTTTAATAACGAAGTTTTTGAATCTAATAGACTTGATAAATCTTTAAAAGATTATGAATTAGCAGCCAATCAAAGCAGACACTCTTTATCATTACTAAATATCGCTCAAACTTTTATTATAATGTTAGGTATTACTATTATGTTGGTGATGTCAGCGTACGGTATTAAAAATGGAGATATTAACATAGGTGGATTTGTTGTCATAAATGCTTACATGTTACAATTATATCAACCTCTAAATTTTTTAGGATCTGTTTATAGAGAAATTAGGCAAGCACTAACTGACATGGAAAATATGTTTAGTTTATTAGAAGTATCTCCAACATCAAAAAGTAACTTAGAAGATATGCCTAAAAGTAATTTAGCAGAAATTAGATTCGAAAATGTTAGCTTTGATTATGATGTAAGACGAACTATTATAAATAATATTTCTTTTAAAGTTCCTATTGGAAAAAAAGTTGCCATCGTTGGACCTACAGGTGCAGGTAAATCAACAATAAGTAGATTATTATTTAAATTTTATAGTACAAAAAATGGAAATATTTATATTAACGACACAAATATAGATAAAATATCACAAGAATCTTTAAGGAAAATAATTGGTGTGGTGCCCCAGGATACAGTTTTGTTTAATGAATCAATCTATTATAATATTGCCTATGGAAACACAGCGTCTTCCAAAGAAGAGGTTGTTAATGCAGCAAAAAATGCTGATATTCATAATTTTATTTCAACTCTACCCGATGGTTATGAAACTATAGTTGGAGAAAGAGGATTAAAGTTATCTGGTGGAGAAAAACAAAGAGTAGCTATAGCAAGAACAATATTAAAGAACCCTAAGATATTTTTTTTTGATGAAGCAACATCTGCACTGGACACAAGTACAGAAAAGGAGATTCAAAAAAACTTAGAGAAAATATCTAAAAATAAGACAACCCTAGTAATTGCACATCGTTTATCTACAGCATCAAATGCAGATAATATTATAGTTCTTGATAAAGGTGTCATTATTGAAGAAGGTAACCACGAAACTTTAATGTTAAAAAAAGGTAAATACTTTGAAATGTGGGAAAAACAGAAACCTATCTAAAAGCTTATGGGAAAAAATTTAGAAATAACTCCTCTAATAGAGAAATATATAGAAAATTTTAGCCAGTCATTGCACCCCGTCCAAAAAGAAATAATTTCTTACAACCAAAGTTTAGGAGATATTAAAAGAATGCAGATAGCAGTATCTCAGTGCCATTTTTTACAATTAATAATTAAAGTTTCAAACTCAAAAAAAATACTAGAAGTAGGAACTTTTACTGGACTAAGTGCATTATCAATGTCTTTGGCACTTCCAGATGATGGTAATCTTATTGCTTTAGACAAGAACTCAGAAACTAATAAAATTGCTACAGAGTTCTTCATGAAAGCTAAACAAGAAAAAAAAATTAAAACTATAATAAAACCAGCCATTGAAAGTATCGAAGAATTAAAAAAAGAAAAAAATTATTTTGATATAGTTTTTATTGATGCTGATAAAGATAACTATAAAAAATATTATGACAGTACACTTGAATTAACTAAAAAGAATGGACTAATCATTATTGATAATGTTCTATGGCACGGAGAAGTAGCCGATAAACACAATAATGAAAAATATACAAATATAATAAGAAATTTCAATGAACATGTTAAAAATGATAAAAAAACTGAACAAGTAATAATTCCACTTGGCGATGGTTTTACAGTCTGTAGAAAGTTGTAATGCTTAATATTTTTGGTTTTTATAAATTTATAAATATTACAAAGTTAAAAAAACATAAACAACACCTTCAATTATTTATGCTTAAAAATGAGCTGAGAGGAGCTCTGATAATTGCTAAAGAAGGAATTAACGGAACCATAGCAGGAAAAAGAATTGCTACAATTCTTTT
>Ga0209502_10002690_pt1 | contig 14550 bp, 12 predicted proteins | sample ArcticOcean_MG_C_10_FD_187442 | JGI IMG/M metagenome (GOLD analysis project Ga0209502, IMG submission 187442) | Marine microbial communities from western Arctic Ocean - ArcticOcean_MG_CB11_90 (SPAdes) (version 2) | ecosystem: Environmental > Aquatic > Marine > Oceanic | place: Arctic Ocean...
CAAAGTCACCAAGCGTAGAGGAACTGCTGATTGAGATCAGAGATGAACTCAAACTAAAATAGGTATAAATTGATATTTTTTAAGTGACCCCCATTCACCTCTCCCGGCCACCTCTGGTCTGCTAAAGGTGCAACAGGGGCTGGGTGTGGGGTTTTGATGGCTGTGTGGCGCTGCAGGACTGCCATCTCTACTAGCGCATCAATTTCAAGCTGAACCGTGCCGCTGCTCTCGCTGAGTGGCGTCAATTATTGAGCGCATAGATTTAGGCGGTGCTAGCAATCAGATGCGAGTTTGTGTTGGTGTGACGGCACTACTGTACCAACCGCCAAAATGCGATTCAAAAACTCTGTTTTTAGTGTATGCGAAGAAATAATCCGGCATAGTCGGCATGTTTCTATTCAGGTGGCCAGCGCACGGTCTGCGTCGGACAACTTATCAGGGAGATCATCGAAGCTAGAATAATTTAGCTGATAAAGCTGCGCGTAGAGGCCGCCAAGTTCAATGAGTTCATCATGGTCACCTTGCTCCACGAGCTGCCCTTTTTGCAGTACGATAATACGGTCGGCATTCCGAATGGTGGCGAGCCGATGTGCAATGACCAAGCCGGTACGGCCTTCCAAAAGCCGCCGCAGCGCTTTTTGGATCTGCATTTCGGTATAGCTGTCGATGTTGGCGGTAGCCTCGTCCATTATTAGAATTTTTGCATCAGTAACCAGCGCGCGCGCAAAGCTTAAAAGCTGACGCTGTCCAAGGCTCAGGTTGCTGCCGCGCTCTGCCAGCACCGTGTCATAACCCAGTGGCAATGCCTCAATAAAATCATGGGCACCGACGGCAATTGCGGCTTCGACTACCGCGTCGTCATCGGCCCAATCAGACGCATAGCGGATATTGTCCCGCACCGTGCCAGTGAATAGATAGGGCTCTTGCAGAACCATCGCAATATGGCGTCCAAGGCTCTTTTGCATGATGTCCCGCACGTCGTGTCCGCCAACTAAGACCGTTCCTTTTTGTACGTCGTAGAACCGGTGTATCAGCGCCATTGAACTTGATTTTCCGGAACCGGTCGGGCCGACCAAGGCCACCATCTCACCAGATTTCACACGGAAATTGACGTCTTTGAGGACCGGATGTTCGGGATGGTAACCAAAGGTCACATTGCGGAATTCGACAGAACCATCGTCATTATCCCCGAGCGATGTCGCATCCTGAGCGTCTTGAACATCGATATCGACGTCAAGAACCTCTGTCAGCCGATGGCCCGAAGCCATAGCGCGCTGCATCACTGAATATTGCATTGTCAGGGAACGGATTGGGTCAAAGAACCGCTGGATATAGAACAAGAATGCCACCATGACGCCAACCTCAATTCGACCAGACACCACCATCAGCCCCCCGGCCAATGCCACCACTGCCATCGCGCCGCCCGTCAGCGTGTCAACAATCGGGATCATAATCTGCGACAGCTTAGAGGCCCGCAATTGTGCCTTATAAGTGTTGTCGACAAGCTGTCCATAGAGTTCGGCATTCAAGTTGGCGCGGTCCATAGCCTGAACGGCACGAACGCCATGAATCGCCTCAGCCAAGGCACCATTTGTCATCGAGTTTGCCTCATGAGCCGCCATGAATGCAGCACGCGCTGGGGCAAGCCACAAGATGCGGACAGCGAACAATATTGGGATAACTGTTAAGACCATCAGTGCCAGTTGCCAGTCTAGCCACAGCATCACCGCTACGATCCCGAACAAAAGCAGCAAATCACCCACCGCGAGGACAGAGGTTTCCAAAAATTCCTGCATGGAGTTTACATCGCCCTGCAAGCGAGACATCAGCCGGCCAACTTCGGTTTTGTCCATGAACGAGAGCGAAACGCGCTGCAAATGTTCGAACATAGCGCGTCGAATATCGAATAAAACGTTCTCGGCCATACGGCCAGTCACAAGCTCCTGCACACGCGATGAGATAAAATTAATGATGACGATGACTGCGAATATTGCCATAATCTTTAGCAATAAGGATTGCGGTTCTTCGGCCGCCATCCCATAATCAATCGCGTAGCTAATAAGTAGTGGGATTGTTAATTGCGTGCCTGTATATGTGACGACAGCGGCAACAGAAATAGCTACCTGTCGTTTGTAAGGCCGGACAAACTGCCAGATGCGTTGCGCGACTTTGCCGTCGAACACCCGCCCAAATATCTCTTCCTCGATGCGGTCTGATCCGACAACGGCACGCATGCGTGGGCTATCATCTTCATGTGTGCCGAGCGGTTCACTAGACTTTACTTTGCTCATAATTTATCTACCTCTGTGGCCAGCACATTGACACTCGGACGCATTTGCAGATCGTGCAAGTCGCAATAGCGCCCGCCCAGCTTCAGTAATTCTTCGTGGCTGCCTTGCTCTATGATCTGCCCATGTTCCAGAAATAAAATGCGATCAGCGTGCATCAGGCTGGCCAACCGATGGGCTACAATTAGCGTAACTCGGTCTTTGGCATATTCCCTAAGGGCTTTGCGGATGCGGCTCTCAGTTCCAGCATCGATTGCAGCCGTTGAGTCGTCAAAAATCAATACTGCTGGCTTCATCATAAGCGTACGCGCAATCGACAATCTTTGGCGCTGACCGCCAGACAAAGAGACGCCGCGCTCGCCTACAATCGTGCCGTATTTGTCAGGCAAGCCGAGGATATAGTCGTGCAGTTGTGCCGACTCGGCGACACCGCGGATTTGCTGCGTCTCAGTGTAGGGATCGGCGTATGCGATATTGTTCTCGATCGAAGTCGTAAATAAAAAACTATCCTGTTGAACAACAGCTACGGCTTTGCGTACCGACGAAAGTGTCGCGTCACGAATGTCTTGTCCGTCGATAGTGATCGACCCAACCAACGGATCGTAAAAACGAGGGAGCAAGTGCATCAAAGTCGTTTTTCCCGAGCCAGGCGGGCCGACAATGCCGACGGTCTCACCCTTATGTGCCTCAAAACTGATGCCTGAAAGCGCCGGTAGATCCGTGTTCCCCGCATAAGAGAAGCTAACATTTTCAAGTTTTAGCGTGCCGTTGGTGATCTTCAAATCTGGAGCGTCAGGCAGATTGTCAATCTCGGTTTTGTGATCAATCAAAGCAAACAGCCTTGCTCCACACGTTGATGCGCGCGCATATCCATTCACCATCATGCCTAACTGGCGCACTGGCATCTGCAGGATGGCCATGAAAGTCAAGAAAGTGGCCAAAGTGCCTAATGTGATTTCGCCTGATGCAACTTGCCGCCCACCAAAATACAGGACCAACCCCATAGAGATAAAGAATGCCATTGTCATGGCAGCGGTATTCTTGACCCGCGTTTCGATTCGTTCATGGCTAAGTTTTAACGCTGACTTCGACGCAACCTCAAATTTTGCCATTTCGTGCTCTGACGACGCAAAGGCGCGAACCACGCGAATGCCAGAAAGGTTTTCCTCCATCACCTGACTAAGAACGCCCAATCGTTCTTGCAAGATAAGCCAAGTCCGGCGCAGGGTCAGCCGCATGACAGTGCTGCGCCATCCCGCAAAGGGAACAAAAGATAGCGCCAGCAGGCCAAGAGCCAAATGTGTTGATAACAGGAGCGTCGCGCCAAGCCCTATCAACAGGCCTAAAAGAACAGTGCGTACCAGCGCTGTTGAAAAGAACATCCGCACGCCCTCTAAGTCCAACATTCCAACAGTAATTAGGTCACCGGAATGCGTGCGGTCGTGAAACGAAAATGGCAGGCTTTGAATTTTCCCATAGGTCAAATTTCGGATATCGCGCGCTAGCGAATGCCCAACTGATTCCGCAGTGTAGTTTTGGATTAGAGTAAATATCCCCCGTGCAACGCTTGCACAGAACAAAAGCGTTGCAATCGGGTAGAGCGTTTCCGGTGCGGCGTTTGAGGCGGCGACAGCTTGTGTTTGATCCACCGCGCGTCCAAGGAGAACTGGGATTGATAATTGCATCAAAACCGCGGCCACGGTCGCGACCAAAGCCAATCCCGCCATAATTGGATAGCGAAACGACATCCTTGTTATGCGCGCGATAGCACCAAGTCCCGCCTGGGGATCAACAGTACTTGTACGGCGAAATATCCGGTTGGCGCCACCATCATGGTCGGACTTAGCATTTTTTGTCATTTAGTTTCCACCAATTGGTTTAAACCCTCCGTCTTCCAGACGGACAAGAAAAATCAAAAGTGCGCCGGAGGCACTCATTCAAAAAGAACAGTTTCAACTGTTCCTATTGATCCCACCAGCTTTAGCTGATGGTGGTTCAGTTATCGCCACGGGCTTTTCGTCGTGGCTCCCATTTGGGTTACACTAATAGTCCGGTGCCTGAGAGACCGGAAATATTTGATCATGCAGAGTTAGCCTGTCATTTTTTGGTCCGCTCCGCTCACGTATTTAAGAGATTTTTGTATCAAAAGCCAAGGGGGTTCTGTCAGACAAACCCGCTTGAAGCGGGCAGGGTGACTTTGTAACCTCGTCTAATGAAAAACACTCCCCATTTCGCTACATAAAACCTGGTCCGGGGTTACTGTACGGTCTTGCCTAGGCCCACAGACTGGGAGCCAAGAACCGGGGCTCTATCGTCTATAGAGCAGCCACCTTCGTCATGCCTATAGCGTTGCCTGAGCTCAGTTGGTGTTGGGTGGTTTTGCTCGGGCTGTGGACCAAGGCCCAACGGCGGGGGTTACTGTGCCCAGTCGCTACGACTGGGGTTCTGTTGGCACGCATTTCCACACATTTATCAATTTCAGGCTGAACCGTGCCGCTGCTGTTGCTGAGTGGCGTCAATTATTGAGCGCATAGATTTAGGTGTGCTAGTAATCTGATGCGAGTTCTGATTTTTTTTATAGCTGGGGCCAAACAATATCGACGGCTACAAAATCGGCTCTTTGTAGAGATGGCACTCTACTGCGCCAGTTTCGTAAGATTCAGCCCACTTGCCTACTGACGTGCTGTATCATTTGTCGGGCCGTCGATGCCGCACACATAAACCTTGGCCCCTTCGCTGGCTAAGTGCAGAGCTGCTCCCAATCCAATTCCGCTGGACCCGGTAACTACCACGACTATCTCTTCAAAACCTGCCATCATTTTCTCCTAATGCACCTGCGCGAGCAGGGTTTTCGTGTACCCCAGTGCAAGCTCCGGACGGTTCCGCCAACGCCAACGGCGTGCCCGTGTCAGGCGTTCCGATCATCTTTGACACCTGCGAAGTGGCACGCGGAAAGCCCGGCTGTGTCCGGGTGCGGGCCAAGAACAGGTTCCTGCGTGGCGCAGATGCTTTGGGCCATCCAGCAGCGCGTGCGAAAGCGACAACCCGAAGGTGGATTGACAGGACTTGGAACATCGCCGTACAGGATGACCCGGCCGGAGCGATCTGCGTCGGGATCTGGTGACTGTACTGCAGACAGCAATGCCGTTGTGTACGGATGCGTCGGATTCGAAAATATTTCCTCTGCTGGCCCAATCTCGACAATCTTTCCAAGGTACATGACTGCGACGCGATCAGACAGGTGACGCACAACGGACAAGTCGTGGGCAATGAACAAATAGGCGACGCCGGTCGTTTTCTGAATGTCCTCAAGAAGGTTGATCACCTGGGCCTGAACTGAAACGTCCAACGCCGATACCGGTTCGTCGCAGATGATGACTCGCGGATTCATTGCCAGCGCGCGGGCGATTCCGATCCGTTGGCGCTGGCCGCCCGAAAATTCGTGAGGATATCGCCCGCTGCTTTCTGCAGGCAGGCCGACCTGTTCAAGCAATTCCTTTAGGCGTCGCTCGCGATCCTGCTTAGGGACAATGCCGGGATGCACCTCCCACGGTTCGAAAATGATCTGCCGGACAGACATGCGTGGACTGAGCGACGAATATGGATCCTGGAACACGACCTGAATGTCACGCCGGAGGTTCCGCATTTGCCGGGAATCGAATGTGAGAATTTCTGCACCGCGATAACGCACGCTGCCGCCTGTGGCAGGGGTGAGGCACATCAGCGTGCGCGCCAATGTAGACTTGCCACAGCCGGATTCGCCGACAAGCCCAAGCGTTTCCCCTTCGTGCAGGTCAAAGCTCAGGCCATCGACCGCGCGCACCAGCTTTTGCTCGCCAAACAGGCCGCCACGCTGCGTGAAGTGTTTGGTCAATCCGTTTACTGCTAACAATGGTTCCGCATCTGCGTGTGTCTCAGACATGCAAAAGAACCTCATTCTTGCGATGGCAGGCACTGGCTCGATCCGGGCCATGCGCCCCAATCTGCTCCATCGCCGGAAGCGCCTCAGTACAGATTTTGATACGCCAGGGGCAGCGGGGGTGGAACGGGCAACCGGCAATAGTGGTATGTGGACTCGGTGGCGTCCCTTCGATCGGCTGCAGCCGGTGACTTGGACGGTCCAGCCGCGGAATTGAGTTGATCAGGCCGGCGGTGTAGGGATGAGCCGGAGTACGGTAGACCTCGCGCAGAGTGCCTTGCTCCACGGCGCGTCCAGCATACATAACAAGTACTCTGTCGGCAACATCGGCCACGACACCCAGATCATGGCTGATCAGCACCAGACCCATGTTGCCCTCTGACTGCAGTTCTCCGAGCAGCTCCATGATCTGAGCCTGGACGGTCACGTCAAGCGCGGTTGTCGGTTCGTCAGCAATCAAAACTTCCGGATCGAGCGCGATGGCGCTTGCGATCATGACACGCTGCCGCATGCCGCCCGAGAATTCGTGGGGGTAGGCATGTACGCGCTGGGCCGCCGCTGGTATCCTGACTTTGTCCATCAGTTCGATGGCTCGCATAAAGGCCTCGCGACGCCCCATTCCGCGATGCAAGCGAAACATTTCGCCAATCTGATCACCAACCGTCTGCGAGGGATTGAGGGCGGCAAGAGCGTCTTGAAAGATCATGGCGACATGTTCGCCGTTGATCCTGCTTCGCTCCTTTGGCGACATCCGCAACAATTCCTGACCATTGAACCTAATTGTACCACTAGTAATGCGTCCGGCAGGCGCATCGATAATGCCCAAGACCGCTTCGGCGCTGACGCTCTTGCCCGAGCCCGACTCGCCCAGAATTGCAATGGTCTCGCCCGCCTTGACGGCATAGCTGAGGCCTGTGACAGCGCGAACCACTCCTTCCATCGTTTGAAACTCGACGGACAGGTTGTCGACTTCAAGTAACGGGGCCACAGTTTTGAATAACTGATCGCTCATGTCCTATGCTCCGGCCCGCCTGTGCCGTTCATTACGGCCACAGCTACTTTTTTCCCTAACAACCAGCGCCAGCGCTGCACCGGATCGGAAAGCGCCCGCAGCCAAGTGGCGAACAGGTTGAGGCTTAGCGCAGTAAGAAAGATCGCGGCGCCGGAAAAGCTTACCAGCCACCAGGCTGTGGTGATGTAGGAACGACCGCCCGAAACCTCGAGGCCCCAGGACGATGCTGGTGGCTGGATTCCGAAACCGAGGAAACTGAGCGCCGATTCAGCAAGGATCAATCGTGCCACTTCGAGCGTGGCCAATACCAGGAGCGGCGCCAGGAGATTTGGCAGGATGTGTCGGGTGATGATGCGAAAGTCGCCGGCCCCCACTGCACGCGCGCCGTCCACAAACGGTTCCTCGCGCAGGGCAAGTGTCATGCCGCGCGTTACGCGCGCGTAGATCATCCAGCGGGTCAGTGCGAGCACAAGGACTAGATTGACATAGCCACCGCCGACGACGAAAAGAACGAAAAGCGCGACGAGCAGCGTCGGGAAGCCGAGCATTACATCGACAAAACGCATGATCAGGTCGTCGGCCCAGCCGCGATAGTATCCGGCGATCAGACCCATGATGACGCCGAAAGAACCAGATACCACTGCGCCCAAGACTCCGATGCTGACGGAAACCTGTGCCCCCATCATCAGGCGACTGAGCAGGTCCCGGCCAAGGGCATCGGTGCCAAGGAGGTGCAGGAATCCGTTTTCTGACGGCGTCAACGGTGGACGGTTGCGCAACGCCAGGCTTTGAGCCATCGGATCGTGGGGGACCAGCCATGGCGCGAAGACTGCAACGATCGCCAGAAACGCCAGAAACAGGCACGCGAACAGTGTAACCGGATCACGGAGCAGGCCGGCCATGATCGTCCGGAAGCCAAAATGCACTTTGCCATTGTGCGGCGGTCCTTCATCGGTACTTTCAGTCATCGAAGCCTCCCGGGTCAGCTGTAGCGGATACGTGGATTTAGATATGCGTATGCAAGATCGACAAGGAGGTTTGTGATGATGACAAGCACGGCAACCACCAGGACCGTCGCTTCGATGAGGGGCAGATCACGGCGCTGAATCGCCTGTATGAGCAACAGTCCGACACCGGGCCAGGCAAAGACCGCTTCGATCACGACCGCCCCGTTAAGGACCGAGGTTGTCTCATCGCCCGCCATGGTAATGATCGGCACGAAGGCATTCTTTAGACCATGCCGGAAAATCGCCCGTCGGCGGGTCATGCCCTTGGCGCGGGCGGCTCGGATGTAGGGCTTCGACATTTCGTCGAGCAACGCGCTGCGCGTGATCTGGGCGATGCGACCGAGTGGGCTGGCGGCCAGGACCACTGCTGGTAGAACGATATATTCGATTCCGCCGTAGCCCGATGTCGGCAACCAGCCTAACTGCACCGAGAAAATGAGGATAAGCATCAGTCCGAGCCAGAAATCGACGATGGATACGCCGCTGAGCGAAGCCACGTTGACTGCTCGATCCGCCCACGATCCGGGCTTGTGGACAGCCAGAGCGCCTAGCAAGATTGCGCTTGGTAGCGCGATGGCCATCGTTGCCGCGGCAAGCAAGAGCGTTGCCGGGAGGCGGGAAAGAACCAGGTCCAGGGCCGGGACCTTTTGCCAGAAGGAATCACCGAAATCTCCGCTCATTGCGCCACCGAGGAACGCGAAGAACTGCGTCAAAAGTGGCTCGTTGAGGCCAAGCCGTTCGCGCAGGCTTTCGAACTGTTCGGGGAGCGCATCCACCGGAAGCATCAGTCGCGCTGGATCGCCCACCATGCGACCTACTAAGAAAACTAGAACCACGACCACGAACGCAACGCCAATTGAATGTATCGACCGGCGAAGCACGTAGCGTATCACGTCAATCCTCCTTGAGTTTTACTATACCATGTGTATTAGGCATTCGGTCACGAATCCCCAATACACAACAGGTATTACATCATTGGGCGAGGCCCATGTTCCGCACAATAAGCCGGTGATCGAGCGGCACATCCCATTTAAGATCGGAACTTATGCCATACGCGAGGTCGAGGTGACCCACGAAACCTATATATGCTTCGTCCTGAATCCGCCTTGAGATAGCCTGAAGTGCCGCTGTCCGCGCTGGTCCGACAAGCGTCGACGCATCGGTGATCATTGCATCCAGTTCGCTATCACAAATGCCGGACGTACCGCGATCGCATGTCGCATAGGTCTGGAATGACGAAGCCGCATCCATAGGGTCGTTACCGACTGGGTGCATGGTTATATAGTTACGATCGGGCCCCGGCTTCTGGCCGTATTCAGGATTGTAGATCGAGGCCTCTTGAATCTTGACCGTGGCATTGAGACCGACAGCAGTGAGCATTGCTTGAGCCGCTTGTGCAATTTCTTCGATGCGGGGGATGGCTGCCTGACGGACGTTGATAAAAATCTCGGTCGTATCCACCGGGATACCGTCGGCGCGAGCTTCATCGACGAGGCTACGTGCCGCATCGGTATCGAAGGCGACCGGCAGGATCGCTGGGTCAAACCCATTTGAGGCTGGTCCGACGATCTGAGATGCCTGTGTCGCGGATCCGCCCATGATCTCTGAAATTATTGACGGAATGTCGAGCGCATGCAGCACTGCCCGACGTACGCGTACGTCGCCAAGCACCGGACTAGGGGTATCGAAGCGGATGAAAAGGGTTTCGACACTGGGGGCTGACACGCAGTCCGTTGTGTCGCCTGCGGCAAGTTCTACGCATTGATCTGAGTCGAGAAACTGCGCGATGTTCGCCTCGCCCACCTTGACCATACTGGCGCGAACTCCGCCCTCAGACCGAAACATAAGCCGTACTGTCTCGAACTCGGGGTTTTTGACTGACGGATCGTCGAGCCCCCACCAATTGGGGTTGGCCTCCAACAACAGGTACTGCCCGCGTTGCCATTCCCTCAGCCGATAAGGGCCGGTGCCAACAGGCGTGGTGTCATATGTGTCGCGGGCAGTCAGGATTGCCTGCATCGACGGTATACCGGTGAAATACATGCGTTCCGGTACCAGGGGGTCGGGATCCACAGTCATGACCCGCAATGTGTAGTCACCGAACGCCTCCGCGGTTATTTGCGTGGCCATGAATTGGCGCAGCGGAAAGTCCTGTTCCTCGCTCCAGCTGAAGTTGATCGCAAACGCTGCAGCCTCTGCATCAAACGGAGAACCGTCGTGGTAACTCACGCCCTGACGCAACTCGAATTCCCAGGTAGTCGGATCGATCTGCGTCCAGCTCGTCGCAAGTTCGGGCGCAAGTTCGTTGGTTTCAGGGTTACGAGCAACAAGCACCTCGAAAACGTTTCTTAGACCTGGTGAATTGACCTCAGAACCGGTCTGGTGACTGGCGAGTGTCGTGTTCTCGGATGTCACAGCGATAGCCAGTTCCCGAGATATGCTCGGTGACACGGAGGCCAAAAGCGCGGTGGCGGCCATCACGGCCACCAAGTTATTATAGACTTTCATTTTATATCCCCATTTCTAGTTGCGTTTTTCAGTTTAGCTTTCCCAAGCGGTCTATTCGCTGTTATGGAAATTTTCTTAACAGCATCAATAGATTATGGTTCTTGACTCGACGAAAACGTGTAGCGCTGATTTTGCAACGGGAGCACAAACTATCAACGGGAGCACAAACTATCGGCGACCTAACTATTATACTATTATCACCTTTATGTGTCCAAGTAAAGGCTGCAGTATGCTCATTGTCGCTAACACGGGATATGTCCGGTTTATGTACCATGCTATTTGAATAAGTTCAGATTGATATGAGACGATTTTGATTGTGTAGAAACGTGTGGCCCGGATGTTGAGTTTGTAAAAACAAACGAATGAGGCCACACATGCAAATCAAAACTCTGCACAAGAACATGTATAGATTCTACGCTTGGGCGCGAACACAAGAATGTTTGGATGCCTATCGTAAAGAGATCGAGGAGAGCGTTTGGCATTGGGGGAGCCTGCACGTTGAGGGCGTGAGTACGATTAAATGCGCCGAATTCACGGGTATTTCGCGCGCCACATATTACCGCCGCCGTGCGCGGTTGAAGGCACTTACGAAGGGGGAAGTTCCGCCGTCAAAGGCGCCTAATAAACGCAACAAACCGCGTTGGGGTGAGCGTGAAATGCAGAAAGTTCTGGCGTTGCGCCGCGCGAATAAAACCTATGGAAAAGCCAAGATCGCCGTGATCTTGAACCGCGATGACGACGTTAACATCTCGGAAAGCACGGTTGGCCGTATTCTGTCTTTTCTCACTGCAAAGGGGAAAATCCAACCTGCACGATCGCGACCTCAGAAACGTAGGCGGGACTTCTCAAAAGGGTATGCAAAAGGCTGGAAATATAAGAAATACAGTGAGATGGTGATTGGTGAGCGCGTTCAGGTCGACCATATGTCAGCGTCCAAGAACGGCGTCACAGTCAAACATTTCCAAGCATGGGATAGACGCTCAAAGCACATCCACGCGCAGATTTATTCCAATGCAACGGCGCGATCTGCCAAACGGTTCTTGGAGGAGTTGGTGGAAACCGCCCCCTATAAAATCCGTTCGATCCAAGTGGATGGTGGTTCAGAGTTCATGGCCGATTTCGAAACGGAATGCGAACGCTTAGCCATCCCTCTGATCGTCCTGCCCCCGTCACGCCCCAAATACAACGGCGGCGTCGAGCGCGGCAACCGAACATTCCGCGAGGACTTTTACGATGAACCCGCAATCCTAGCCGACAGCATCGGGGCGCTCCGTTTTGACCTCAAGAAAGCCGTCACGAAATACAACACATATCGCCCGCATCATGCCTTGAAAGGGCGCACACCAATGGAGTATCTAAGAATCACTCAAGCTGAAGCCGCATGAGTCTCATTTGACCTGAAACTTATACAAAAGTAAGAAACGCCATTGCAATAAAAAACCTGATGTATTACATATTAGGTATTAGATTCGGGTGACAGAGTGTCAGCCTTGGGTTCAGGGGTTAGGTAGGGTTATTGACGGTGAGTGACAGGATAAACAAGGATACCTTAGGAATTCAGGTCGAGAATGCTCTCAAAGAGGAAATCATCAGCGGCCAGCTGGAGGGTCTCCAACGGATAGGCGCTAGCCACTATGCCGAGAAGTGGTCGATCAGCACCACTCCTATCCGAGATGCTTTCAAGAAGCTGGAAACTGAGGGCTGGCTGCAAATTTCGCCAAGGCGCGGCGTTTTTGTTAATGAGATCGACTGGAAAGAGCTAAAAGAAATTTACGAAGTCCGAATGGCAATCGAAACCACAGCCATTCGCCTTGCAACCCCTAATGTCCCGCAGAATCAGTCCACAAGGGCCTTGGAGGAGTATCTTAAAGCGCAGCGCACGGATTCTGGTGAGCGCGAGAAACTCCTTCGTGACGCGGACTTCCGCGTTCACGAGCTGGCAATGGAGTATTGCGGTAACGTCCGACTGCAAAAGTTGGCCGAAAGCATCCATCATCTTGTCCGTTGGTCTCAACAGACTTTGATCCGCAACCTTCCAAGGCCCTATGAGGACACTCTTGAAGAGCACATTGAAATTTGCCGAGCCGTTTGCCGCGGTGACGCAGAGCAGGCCGCTATTTCAATGCGATTACACTTAGAGAAAAGCCTGCAGCGCATCCACAATTTCCTGGGGCCAGAGGTCGCGCCGCGCGCTGATCATAAGGGTATAACGCTATGAAAATTGCTTCCATTGAACCAATAATTCTGCGTGTTCCCCTTCAAGAGCGGACGTTCTATTCCTCTCAGTCTAAGTTCCCAGAGAGGAACAGTCTGCTGATCAAAATCACTACGGAAGACGGCATTGTTGGTTGGGGTGAGGGGGGCCAATACGGACCGCCTGGTCCAGTCGCAACATGTATCGAGAACGTGCTTTCGCCACTTCTGGTTGGCCACTCTGCCTGTACACCCGTTGCTACGTCTGAGCGCCTATATGCTTATTCTCGAGATTTTGGCCAAAGCGGAACATATATAGAGGCCATCAGTGCAATCGACATCGCACTTTGGGATATCTGGGGCAAGATTCTGGGCCAACCCGTACACGCTTTGATGGGCGGCGCATTCCGTAGCAAGGTCATTGCCTACGCTACTGGGTGCTATTATCCCGACCAACCATGGTCGTTGCCCGAAATGTTGCGCGACCTTGAGGTTGAGGCGGGGAGTTACGTCGAAAGCGGATTTGGCATCCTAAAAATCAAGGTTGGCCTGCTGTCAGTTGAGGATGACCTGAAGCGCGTTGAAGCCGTGAGGCGCAGCGTGGGAGATGGTATCAAGCTTCTTGTTGATGCCAATCACGCCTATACGACGGCGACGGCGATCCGCATGGGCAAGGCCCTAGGTGACTTTGGTGTTCATTTTCTGGAAGAGCCCGTCACGCCCGAGGACCTAACCGGATACAGGCGTGTTCGCGATTCTATTGATATTCCGGTGGCGGGCGGCGAATGCGCCTTCACCCGCTATGACTTTCGCGATTTGTTCGTAGGCCAATGTATAGACATCGCACAGCCAGACATATGTGTCTGCGGCGGATTGTCAGAGTTTTTAAAGATCCAGGCCATGGCCAGCACGTTTGGTGTTCTGACAATTCCTCACGTCTGGGGATCGGGCATCGCGGTTGCTGCGGCAATGCATGCTTTGGCCATCATCCCGCCAACTCCATATACAGCAAACCCAATCGCTCTGCAGAATGAGCCGGTGGTCGAGTTCGACCGTAAGCACAACCCACTGCGCGACGATCTTTTGGAGGAGAAATTCGACTTTCAGGACGGGTGTGTGTCGGTACCCACAGGCCCCGGTCTAGGAGTAACCGTTAACGAAGACGTCCTAAATCGCTACAGGACTACCTTGTAGCTTAAAAAGCGGCGCGTGAGCGCGCCCCTAACCTGCCTGCTGCAATGTTCCGTGGAGGCGCTGACGATGAAAAGGAAATAAAATGTCATCTCTCGAGTATACCTATGAGAACCTAGAGAAAGTTGTGCCACGCCATTTTTTTGGTACACCCAACAACCTCTTTGAAAACGGCCTAGACCCGCAAAAGACCATGCTAATGGCGCTGGATATCCAGAGATTGATCGTTGACCCCGCTGGTGCGGGCCACGTACCTAGCGTCGGTGGCGCACCAGCGGGCACCGACACAGTCCAGCCGTGCATCAATACTATTGAGGCTTGCCGCAAGGTCGGCATTCCGGTGGTGTATTCGAAGTGGGGCTTACGTGGTGACGGTAAAGACTGCGGCAATGCTGGACCGAAATGGCCACCCTTCAATTGCGGCACGCCTGA
>Ga0209502_10002693_pt1 | contig 14535 bp, 13 predicted proteins | sample ArcticOcean_MG_C_10_FD_187442 | JGI IMG/M metagenome (GOLD analysis project Ga0209502, IMG submission 187442) | Marine microbial communities from western Arctic Ocean - ArcticOcean_MG_CB11_90 (SPAdes) (version 2) | ecosystem: Environmental > Aquatic > Marine > Oceanic | place: Arctic Ocean...
AATAATGAGCACAGTAAATAAAGATGAAATTGAAAAATTTTCCAAACTAGCTGATGAGTGGTGGGATATTAATGGTAAATTTAAACCTTTACACATGTTTAACCCTATTCGTATCGAATATATTCTAGATATTGCTTTAGCTCATTTTAAAATAGATAAGAATAAAAAACAGCCTTTAAAAAATTTTAAAATTCTAGATATAGGATGCGGAGGTGGATTAATTAGTGAGCCAATGGCGAGATTAGGTGCTGATGTAACTGCAATTGACGCTTCTAGTAGAAATATTAATATTGCTAAAGTACATTCAAAAAAAAATAATTTAGATATAACTTACTTAAACACAAAACCAGAAAGTTTAGAACAAAAAAATAAATTTGATATTATCTTAAATTTAGAAGTAGTAGAACATGTTGAAAATTTAGATTTATATTTAGAATCTTGTTTTCATTTGTTGGATCCAAAAGGAATAATGTATACTGCTACTTTAAATAGAACTTTAACCTCTTATATAAAAGCAATAGTTGGAGCAGAATATGTTCTAAGATGGCTTCCAATAGGGACTCATGACTGGAATAAATTTATAAAACCTGAAGAACTTGAAAAAAAACTTACTGATTTAAAATTTTCAATAATTAATTTAACTGGATTAAGTTTTAACCCACTCTTTAAGGAGTGGAAAAAAACTAAAGATTTATCGGTAAATTATATTTTAGTTGCTCAAAAGAACTAATTTTCTCTATCATCTATCCATGGAATAAATTCTAATTCTATTCCTTCTTCTTTCAGCTCCCCTCGTTCCTCAGAGCTAACGGTTCCATAGATGTTTTTATTCTTTTTGTTATCGTAGTAAATTTTCCTAACCTCTTTTGGAAAATTATCTCCTACAAACTCAAAATTTTTTGTTATAAATCTTTTCATTTTTTGTAAGTCTTTTTTGATTTTAATAATTTCCTTAACATCAAATGTATTATTGTGTTCGTTTTTTCCTCTGGTAATACTAGGTGACATGATTGATTTTTCTATTTCTTGAGATTTACAAAAAATGCATTCGATTAACTTTTTTTTTTTAAGTTTTTCATATTCTTTAGAATTTGAAAACCAACTTTCAAACTCATGCTTATTTTTACATTTTAAGAGATATTTTATCATCTAATAATTGAGTTTATAATTGTTAATATTTTTTCAATATTTAGCTTCTTCTATAGCTCGCGTTTATGTCGATGTAATCATGTGTGAAATCACACGTGTAACACTCATATTCTTCTTTGCCTTCTTTTAAATCTACTGTGATTAAAATTGAATCCCATTTCATATATTCTTTCAGCTTTTCTTCATTATAACTGTCTGCAATTTTTTCTTTTTCGGCAACAACAAAATCGCCTATTTTAATAATTATTTTTTTTGGATCAATCTCTTCACCTGATTTACCTATACCCATTAAAATCCTTCCCCAATTTGGATCTTCACCAGCAATAGCAGTTTTTACAAGTGGTGAGTTTGCAATTGAGAAGGCTATTTTTTTTGCTTTTTCAATTGATATAGAGTTTATAATTTTTATAGTTATAAATTTTTTTGCTCCTTCTCCATCAACTACGATTTGTTTTGCTAGGTCTAGGCAGACAGTTTTAAGAGCTCTTTCAAATTTTAATGCTTCTTTGCTTGAAATAGTGTTTAATTTTTTACTTTTAATTTTTCTTGTTGAAAATATTGCAACCATGTCATTTGTAGAGGTATCGCTATCTACTGTTATAGCGTTAAAAGTTTGAGACAAAACTTTGTTTAGATATTTATTTAATACTATTGAAGAAATATCAGCATCTGTAAAAATAAATGAAAACATGGTTGCTAAATTGGGTGCAATCATTCCTGAACCTTTAGCAACTCCAGATATTCTCACTATTTTATCTCCAATTTTAATTTCTGAAAAAGCTACTTTCGGTCTTGTGTCTGTAGTCATTATCGAAGATGCCATTTTTATCCAAATAAGTTTATTTTGATTAATTCTTAGATTCTCAACTAATTTTGGAATATTTGAAAGTATTTTGTCGACTGGAAACTTTTCTCCTATAACTCCCGTTGAAGCAAACATTAAATCTTTAATTTTACTTTTTTCGTATCCGTTTTCTATTTCTATTCTCTTTAAGGATTCTATTAACTTTTTTGCTATTTCATTTAAACTATTTAAGCCCTGTTCCCCAGTAAATGTATTGGCATTTTTTGTGTTAACAATTAACGCTTTAATATTATTTTTAGTGTTTTCTCTGTTCCAGGTTATAGATTCTGATACAATTGAATTTTTTGTATAAGCTACAGCATAATTAGCTCCTTCTGGAAAATAAAATAACGAAATATCTTCTCTTTCGTTTTTATAGAGTTTAGCTGAAATGGCAGATACTTGCAGTCCCTGAATGTGTTTAACCTCTTGGAAGTCCCCCATTTTTGTTATTTTTTTTACAGATCTAAAGAGTTTTTTTATATTTATTGTCATAATTGTTGTTTAATTTTAATTATAAATACATATATAGAGTACTAAGAATAAAGCTACAAATCTACTAACATGAATTTATTTTCAAAAGTATTAAATAAGATTTTTAAAACCGGCAATCAAAAAGAATTGGACAGGGTTAAGCCGTTAGTAGACGAAATTAATAACCAGGAAAAAAACTACAAAGACTTAAAAGATGAGGAATTTAAGGAAAAAACACATCTTTTAAAAAAGAACCTTGAGGAAGGTAGAAAACTAAACTCAATAATCCCTGAAAGTTTTGCTTTAGTAAGAGAAGCGGCAAGCCGTGTTTTAAATGAAAGACACTATGACGCCCAGTTAGTGGGGGGAATTTTTTTAAATGAAGGAAAAATTGCTGAAATGAAAACTGGTGAGGGAAAAACATTGGTGTCTACTTTACCTGCGTATTTAAACGCTTTAACTGGTAAAGGTGTTCATGTTGTAACTGTTAATGATTACTTAGCAAAAAGAGACTCGGAATGGATGGGTGAGGTATTTAAGTTTTTAGGACTAAATACTGGATGCATCACAAATGAGCTGGATGATCTAGAACGTAAAAAAAATTATAATTTTGATATTACTTACGCAACTAATAATGAGTTAGGTTTTGATTATTTACGAGACAATATGAAATACGATCTTACTGAAATGGTGCAGAGAAATCATAACTACTGTATTGTAGATGAAGTCGACAGTATATTGATTGATGAATCCAGAACTCCCCTTATTATATCTGGGAAAAGTGAAGACAAAAGTAATTATTATCTATTATCTAACAAGTTTATAAATAAATTACAAAAACAGGACTACGAAATAGATGAAAAAAATAAGAATGCAATATTAACTGATGCGGGAATAGATAAAATTGAAAAATTAGCTACACAAGATAGAGTTTTAAAAAATAATAATTTTTACGATCCTCAAAATTTAAATCTTGTTCATCATGTTAATCAGTCTTTGAAAGCAAAATTTTTATACAACAAAGATGTTGATTATATTATTAAAGAAAATAAAGTTCAAATTATTGACGAGTTTACGGGAAGAATTTTAGATGGCAGAAGATTTTCTGATGGATTACATCAATCTATAGAGGCAAAAGAAAATGTAGAAATACAAGAGGAAAATCAAACACTTGCTTCCATTACTTATCAAAATTATTTTCGTTTATATAAAAAATTATCTGGAATGACAGGAACAGCTTTGACTGAAGCAGAGGAATTTTATGACATTTATAGATTAAATGTGCTTGCGGTGCCTACAAACCGGCCTATGGTCAGAAAAGATTCTAATGATCAAATTTTTAGAACTGAGAAAGAAAAATATTTAGCGATAACAAATAAAATTATGGAATGTAATGCTAAAGGTCAACCAGTTCTCGTTGGAACAACTAGTATAGAAAAATCAGAAAAGATTTCTAAACATTTGATCGAAAACAAAATTGTGCATAGTGTTTTAAATGCTAAACAACATGAAAAAGAAGCAAAGATAATTGCAGAAGCTGGTAAAGTCGGTGCTATTACAATAGCTACGAATATGGCAGGAAGAGGAACTGATATTCAACTTGGTGGAAATAAAGATTTTAGAGACGAGGATAATCAAAAAGAATTATCTCAAATTAGAGCTGATAAAGAAAAAGTAAAATTACTTGGAGGACTTTGTATTGTAGGTACTGAAAGACATGAAAGTAGAAGAATAGACAACCAATTAAGAGGCAGATCAGGAAGGCAAGGCGATCCCGGAAGTTCAATTTTTTATATTAGTCTTGAGGATGAATTAATGAGAATTTTTGGTGCAAATTCGATAGATGGGATGTTAAAAAAATTAGGGCTTAAAGAGAATGAATCAATAGATCACCCTTGGATTAACAAAGCAATGGAACGGGCACAACAAAAAGTTGAAGGGAGAAACTTTGATATTAGGAAAACATTAATAAAATTTGATGATGTTATGAACGATCAAAGACAAGTAATTTTTAGCCAACGACTTAAAATACTCAAAAGTGAAGATACTTATGAAACTTTAGATTCTTTTCTTGGTGAGGTAGTACAGGATTTAATTGAAGTTAAAAATAATTATGAAAAATCAAATGATAAGACTATTTATTTAAATGCTATTAAAAATATTTCTGGAAATATACTTGATGACAATGAGCTAATCGAATTAACCAATAAAAACAACAATGAATTTTCTAAAAAATTAAAAGACTTGTTTAGGTTAAAGCATCAAGAAAGAACTAATTTAATTGGAATTGATGAAAACAATAATATAGAAAAAAGAATTTTTTTACAAATTATAGATTTTTCTTGGAGGTCACATTTGCAATATCTTGAGGAACTTAGACAGGTTATTGGGCTTCGAAGTTATGGGCAAAAAGATCCTTTGTCAGAGTTTAAAAAAGAAGCTTTTGTTCTTTTTGAAGGACTTTTAGAAAAAATAAAAACTGACGTAATAAAATTTTTATTAAACTTGAATGTTGTTGTAAAAGATAAAGAAGAAGAGACTAGTATTGCAGCACCTGTGCAAAATAAAAAAATAGGTAGAAATGATAAATGTTTATGTGGTTCAGGTAAGAAATATAAATATTGTTGTGCTTCTATATAGTTTTTTTTTTAATTTTTTTAAAAGCTTCAAGGGCAGCATTTCTAGCTTCTTCATGAACAACAATTGGTTTTGGATAAGTTTTTCCTAATTCAAAATCTTTAATTTTTTCATCTAGTTCCCATGGTTTGTGAATAAATTTTTTAGGAATATTTTGTAATTCTGGAATCCATTTTTTTACATATTTACCTAGTGGATCGAATCTTTCTCCTTGTAAAATAGGATTAAAAATTCTGAAGTATGGAGCTGCATCCGCTCCACATCCAGCTACCCATTGCCAGCCCGCAACATTATTTGCTTCATTAAAGTCTAGAAGACAATTCCTAAAAAACTTTTCTCCTTCTTGCCAATGTATTCTCAAGTGCTTGACTAAAAAAGAAGCTGTAACCATTCTTATTCGATTATGCATCCATCCTGTTTCGCGTAATTCTCTCATTCCTGCATCCACAATTGGATATCCTGTTATTCCTTTTTTCCATGCCATTAAATGTTTTTGATCATTTCTCCAAGGGAAATTATCAAAATCTTTTCTTAAATTTCCTTTCAACATTTCTGGAAAGTAATTAATTAAACTATGGCTAAATTCCCTCCAGCCAAGTTCATTTATGTATTTTCTATAGCCTATATTTTTTTCTTTAATTTTTTGACAATCTTCCCAAATAGTTTCCACGTGTATTTGGCCAAATGCGAGATATGGGGAAATCTTAGATGTGCCTTCAAGACCTGGAATATCTCTATTTTCCTCGTAACCAGACAAACTATTTTTTATAAAATATTTTGTATTTATTAAAGCAGTTTCTTCAGTTGGGTTCCAAAATTTTTCAAATTTGATATACCATTTTTTTTTTGGCAGAATGGATTCTAAATTTATTGACTCATTTAAAAAATTAATTTTTTTTTTTTTAATATTAATTTTTTGATTTTTAATGAATCCTTTATCTAGATAAAATTTTTCTGCTGTTTTCCAAAAGGGTGTAAAAACTTTAAAAGGTGTGTTGTCGTTTTTTTTAATTTCGTGAGACTCGTTAAGAAGATTTCCTTTAAAAATTTTAAAATCAATATTTTTAGAACTTAATAGGTTGGAAGATTTTTTATCAAATAGTAAAAAATTGGGTTCGTAAACTTTATTCCAATATATTGAAAAGGACTTCCTACTAGAAATTTTCTCAAATACTTCCTTATATGTATTAGCTTCTATAACCTCTAAATTTATATTAAATTGATTTAGTTTTGTCTTAAAATTTTTAAGTGATTTATAGAGCCACCAAAGTTGTGCTGATCTTTTTATAAAATCTTTCTTTTTTAAAATGTAGATTGCACTTACATGTTCATGATTTTGTGTAGCATAGGCTAATGCATCATTTTTTAATGTTCTAAAATCATCTCTTAACCAAACAATGCCAATATTTTTATTCATAGAGCTCATATTTATTAAATTTAAAATAATGTTACCTAGTTTGGGATGGTGGCCTTGGTTTGAATCGCACAAACGACACATACCTTTTCAGGGTACTGCTCTACTACTGAGCTACAAGGCCTAATACCTAAAAGTTATTCTTCCTTTAGTTAAATCGTAAGGTGTCATTTCTACCATTACATTATCGCCTGCCAAAACTCTTATTCTATTCTTTCTTAGCTTTCCAGCCGTATGAGCTAAGATCTCATGGTTATTTTCAAGTTTAACACGAAACATCGCGTTTGGTAAAAGTTCTGTAACTTTTCCTTTAAATTCTAAAGTTTCTTGTTTAGCCAATTATTTTTTTCCTTTTTTTAATCTTATTTTAATTGAATTTGCGTGCCCTTCAAGATTTTCGTATTTAGCTAGATTTATAACCGATGTTCCTAATCTTTCAATACCTGATTTAGTCATCTTTATTATCGAATGTCGTTTTAAAAAATCATAGACTGATAAGCCAGATGAAAATCTTGCAGAACCTGAGGTGGGTAAAACGTGGTTTGGACCCGCTAAATAATCTCCCACAGCTTCTGGAGAATATTGACCTATAAATATAGATCCAGCATTACTGACATTTTTTAAAATTTTATTTGGCTTTTTGGTAAAAATTTCTAAATGTTCGGGTGCAATTAAATTTATAGTATCTGTTAATAATTTTTTATTTTTCACTAATATTGATAGACCAAAATTTTTTAAGCTTTTGGATGCTATTTTTTTTTTGGGCAATACTTTTAATTGTTTAAATAAAAAATAATTAATTTTTTTAATTATTTCAATATCGTCCGATATAACAATTGATTGTGAGTTTTCGTCATGTTCAGCTTGCGCTATTAGATCAGCTGCTATCCAGTCAGGTTTGGACCATTTGTCAGCAACTATTGTTACTTCTGAAGGGCCAGCAATCATATCGATCCCGACGTCCCCAAAAACTTGCTTTTTGGCGGCTGCTACATAGGCATTACCTGGACCAACAATTTTATCTACCTTGTTTACAATCTTAGTTCCATATGCCATTGCCGCTATTGCTTGGGCACCACCTATTTTATAAATTTCTTTTACATTACATTTTTTTGCAGCGTATATTACCGCTGGATTATATTTTTTATTCATTGATGGTGTTGTCATGTATATTTTTTTTACACCTGCAACTATCGCAGGTATACAATTCATTAAGACTGAACTAGGATAACTAGCTAGTCCACCTGGAACATAAACACCAACTGTGTTTATTGCACTTGATTTATAAGAAAATGAGTTTTTAAACTTATCCATGAAACTAAAGGAAGACATTTTTTGTTTTTTGTGAAAATTTAAAATTCTATCATAAGCTAAATCAATAGAATTTTTTGTTTTTTTATCTAATTGTTTTATTGTTTTATTTATTTCAGAATTTGTAAATTTAATATTTTTCAAAGAAATATTTTTTAATTTTGAGTATTTTTTTTCATATTTGATTAAAGCTAAATCCTTGTTCTTTTTAACATCTTGTATTATGAATTTTATTTTTTTTTCAATGTTAGGATTTTGTAACTTTCTCTTTTCTAAAATAAAATTTAGTTTTGATAAAAATTTTTTTTGATTTGATTTGATTAATTTTAACATTATAAAAAATTATGTTTTGGTGCAGTTTTACTCTCCCATGGAGATCCTTGGTCATCTAAAGTAATATCAATGACTTCTGCGTTTATTTTGATTACAGCATCTCCCGAAAAAATTAATTTAATTTCATAACTTTTATCACTCAGCAAAATGCTTTCAATGGTTAAAAAATCTAAAAAATATTTATCGTCTTTTTCGTTAATATTTTTTGATAACACGCTAATAACATTATCAAATTTTAGTATTGTTCTTATTCTTTTGTTTTTTCTAAATAGTCCTTTTTCAACATCTTCCCACATAAATCTATTTAGCTGAATCAAAAAAATCCTATTTTTTTTTAAACTACAAATGTCTTTTATTGATACGATTGAATCCTGTAAATGTGCGGCTACAACATTTAGATCTTTATTTGACGTGGCTAATAATTTTAAATTAGTTACTTTCATTTTAAACTCTATTAATTATGGCTTTACATTTTTTTAGTTTTTTTTCTAAATTTTCATATCCACGGTCTAAATGATAAACTCTGTTAATTATAGTTTTATTGTCAGCTACTAACGCGGCTAAAACTAGACTTACTGAAGCCCTAAGATCAGTTGCCATAACTTCAGCTCCTGATAAATTAGTTGGGCCAGAAATGGTTGCTATGTTTTTTTTAGTACTAATCTTAGCTCCCATTCTCCTTAGCTCAGGGACATGCATAAATCTGTTTTCAAATATATTCTCTTTTACTTTTGAAATTCCTGTTGCCTTTGACATCAAAACCATAATCTGAGCCTGCAAATCTGTAGGGAAACCAGGATAAGCTTCTGTTTTTATGTTAATTTTATTTATTTTTTTGGACTCGAATACTGTAATTTTATTTTTTTCAATTTTCATTTTAATACCCATTTTTTTTAATATTTTAATCTCCGTTTCAATAATTTCTGGCTTTATCCGGTGTAAAACAATTTTTTTTCCTACTAAAGCAGCAGCTATTAAATAAGTACCTAATTCGATTCTATCAAAAATTATGTTGTGGCTTGTATTTTTGAAATTATTTGTACCTTTAATTAATATTTTTCTTTTTCCAATAGAACTAATACTACAACCTATTTTATTCAAAAAAATTATCATGTCTTGAATCTCTGGCTCAATAGCACAGTTAGAAATAATTGTTTTTCCTTCTGCGCTTACTGCAGCGAGAATAGCATTTTCTGTTGCACCTACTGAAATAGATGGAAACTTAATAGTAGCTCCTTTTAAACCATTTTTTGCGGATGCGTATATATAACCATTCTTAATTTTAATTTTAGCTCCTAGTTTTTCTAAAGCAAACAAATGTAAATTAACTGGTCTTGTACCAATCGCGCATCCACCTGGTAGAGAAACTTTTGCCTTTTTATATTTAGCTAATAATGGCCCTAGAACTAGCACACCAGCACGCATGGTTTTAAGAAGGTTGTATGGTGCTATTGTTTTTAATTTTTCACAATTTGAAATATTTAAAATATTTTTTTTTTTAAAAATTTTTACATTTATTCCCATAAACTTCAGTAAGTTTATCATCGTATAAACATCTTTTACTAATGGAACATTTTTTAGTATTATATTTTTATCAGTAAGAATTGAAGCTGCTAAGATTGGTAGGGTAGCATTTTTTGATCCAGAAATAACTATAGATCCTGATAATATTTTTTTACCTTTGATGATAAGTTTTTGCATCAATAATAATTGAATTTAAACTTTTGGAAGAGTAACGCCTCTTTGCTTCATATATTTACCTTTTCTATTTGCATAAGTTGTTTCGGGCTTTTCATTGCCTTTGATAAAAACAAGTTGTGCGACTCCTTCATTTGCATATATTTTTGCTGGTAGTGGAGTCGTATTAGAAAACTCTAAAGTTACATGGCCTTCCCAACCAGGCTCGAGAGGAGTAACATTAACTATTATTCCACATCTAGCATAAGTAGATTTACCAAGGCAAATAACAAGTACATCTTCTGGAATCTTAAAATATTCTACGGTTCTAGCTAAGGCAAAAGAATTTGGAGGAATGATACATTCTTTTCCAATTTTTGTAACAAAGCTCTCTTTTTTAAATACTTTAGGGTCTACAATACCTGAGTTTACATTCGTAAAAATTTTAAATTCAGTGGAAACTCTTGCGTCATATCCATAAGAAGATAAACCAAAAGATATTTTACCTTTTCCAACCTGCTTTGAAACAAAAGGCTTAATCATGCCATTGTTTTTAGCCATTTTTCTAATCCATTTATCCGAAAGAACAGTCATTTTTTTTTATTTTTTTCTTTAAATTTTTTTCTTTTTTTTAGATTAGCTCTTAAAGCAGTTTCACGTCTAGTAAATCGAGCGTCTTTTTGAACTCGAGCTTTTTTCATTATAATTATTTTTTATCGGGATTAGTTAGATCTTCTAGAGTAATAGGTTTTTCTATATCGTGCATTTTTTTCTCTTCTTCATTTTGAGAATCTATTCCTTTTCTAGCTCTTCTTTCTTCAATACGAGCTTTTCTTTTAGCTTCTTTTTTCAGTGCTTTCTCGTTTCTTGTAGATTTATAATCGTAGTGAATACCCATTTTTGCTCCTGCATTTAAATCGATTTTACTTGGTTGGCTGAAATTATGCAAGGGTCTAAAATTGAGTTCTTCTATTTATACTAGAAATATAAAAAAGTTGTAAATTTAAGCTTTTCTAAATTTAAATTTATCGTTTAAAAGTTTGTATCCTGTTTCAAATATAACAGAGAATATCAGCGTAGAAATTATGCTATACGCAAAAAATGGAATAGCTAAAATAAAGCATGTATATAAACCAGAAATTGTATACCCATACATTCCACTGCTCCATACTCCAAAATTAGTAACTACGAAAAATATGCAAGCACCTAAAAATGCTCCGCTTAAACGCCAGTTTAAATTTTTAGTGAAATATTGAGAAACCAAACCTATCAATAGAACGCTTCCCCATGTCCAGTGTGTGCCGCTATGATATCCAATAACAAGATCTGTAATTGCAAAACTTATTAATAAGGCGGGTAAAAATCTTACTCCCAAAAATACTGGCACATAAAAGCTTAATGCAATAAGACTAGTAAAATTTGGTGGGTGAGGAATAAATCTAGTCGCGGCAAGAGAAGTTAATATTCCTAAACATATAAATAAGTTTTTTTGCATTAACAAAATCTATCAATATTTAGACCTAAAAGACAGATTAAATTTTCTACCTAATTGATTATATCCATAAGGTTTTTGATAGTACTCATCAGTTAGATTTTTAGCACTTAAAGCCCATTCCATTCCAAATAACTCTTTCGAAACAGATGCATTCACTATGTCTGTACTATCAGCTTTACCCAAAAACGACCCAGGTGCCTTATCCGTACCAACCCAGTCTTCGACTTTACCAACGTGTCTATAATTAATATTTAAACCGTATGAACCAATGTAACTTGATTTCAATTTAGCATTATAATTAACTCCATATTGTTGTTCCGGCCTTCTTTGTTGAGGCACTCCTTTACCAGTGTAACTTTTAGAAAATGTACTTGATAGAGAAAGTCTTTGAATGTCATCTTTATAAGTAAAACTACTCTCTAAACCTTCCTGCTTTATATCAAGTGTTTCATTATAACCTCCTTTACTATTACGATTTAAAATATCCGAAACCGATCCTCTATAAGCTGTTGATCCAAAAGATATATTTTCAGACAAATTATATTGAGCTGAAAGCTCCCGTGTTTTACTAGTTTCTGGTTTTGTCGTTGCCCTAGCTTTAAAAGATCCATTGTAAGTAGAATCACTATTTCCACCTTGTAGAACATATAAATCTGGATGTCTTAAACCCGTTGCCTCAGATAAGCTTAACGTAAGTTTATCAATTAGTTTAGTAGCATTTAATCTGTAAGTAATGTTTTCTCCGCTATACTTATGAGAATCACCCCTAGTGTGTGCGGATAAAGTGGTTGTATCATCAAGTTTGTAACCAGCATTTGAAAAAACACCTAGATCATCAGAATGTCCTTTAGCATCACTACCATAAGTTCCTTTGATCTTAAAATCTCCCTTATTATAATTGTAGTCACTCCCAAATCCATAAGATAAATTATCCGACAAGCTGACTTTTCGTTCAGCTTTTAAAGTATAAGACTGTGAGTAATATTTATTTTTTTCAGCCTCATCATAATATCGATCATAGACATGAACATGCGAAGTTAAGGAATCAAGTTTATTGTCTGTTTTGTTTTCCAAGCTTGATTGTAGTGCATACATAATATTTACACCTCTAGCCTGCTCATCTGCAGATTTATCATATCCAGTATTTGTTTTTCTTAAGTAGCCAGTCCCTTTAAATTTTAAAGTATCAGATAGGAATTTTTGACTATTATAGTTTAGAGATAAATTTTTCGTTCCATCAAGATCTGGTTTGGCATTAGTAGCAGTCACACCTTCGGCTTGAGAAGTTCCACCTTTAACATTGTGGTGCCAACCGCTATCAGTGACATAAGTATAATTTCCACTCAATGAATTATTACGTTTATCAGTAGCACTGAATGAAGCACTATTTTCATAGTCAATATCTGTAACAAAATTTATTGCACCACCAATTGCAGCAGGCCCAAAGATAGCTCCACTAGCACCTTTATAAATTTCTATTTGTTGTAACGCTTGTAAAAAATCATAGCCAAAATCAAACTGTGCTTTTGGTGAACCTTGATCATTGATAGGTATTCCATTTAGTAAAACTAATGTGTGATTTGAATTTGTTCCTCTCATGAATACTGAAGTTTTTTGACCAGTTGGTCCATCGCTATACACATCTACACCTGCAACGTATTCTAAAACACTTCTTACGTCAGTGTATCCAGAATCTCGCATTTGTTTTTTTGTTATGACTGTTTTGCCAAGTGAGCCTTCAGTTATTTTAGAGGTATTAGGAGCAGAAAAAATAGTTACGCAAGGTGTTCCCTTCTCATTTTTAAACTTACAATTTTCTAATTCCTTACTTTCTAGTGGTAAGTAAATTAAAGCAGATACTAATATTAAAAAAAATTTTTTCACGTCGGCCTTTCGTTGTTGTGAAGCTTTATGCTCCACAGATTAACTATATGCCGATGTATTTATAGTAGAATTTAGCTTTTCACTGAGCATCATTCAACAGCGGGCTATACTAGGTGGCGCTCGGACTTAAACAAAAGTTTTTACCGTTGCAGGAACAGTTAATGAATTTCACATTATTTCCCACTCACTTATTTAGTACGAGGAAACATGTATAGATAAAATTATAAAAATCAATAAAATTATTTTTTAAAGAAATTTTTAATAGTTTGGGTTATGTAAATAATTTCTGAAGTCTTAAGTTCTGGAAAAATTGGCAAAGATATTATTTCTTTGCACGCTATTTCCGTATTTTTTAGATAAATTCCCTTTAATTCTAGACCTTTATGTTTGTATAATGGATAGGGCCAATTAATAAGGGCTTCTATTTTCTTATTTCTTAAATATTTAAATAATTTAAATTGATGTTTTGTTCTAATAACGTAAGAATTAAAAACATCTCTATAATCTTGTGTTTTATTAATTTTGGGTAGTTTTAAGGGTAGATCTTTCAACTCTTTGTTAAATATTGAAGCAATATAATTTCTTCGTTTTATATTTTTTTCTAAAATCTTCATTTTTGTATTCACGATGGCTGCCTGTAGGTTGTCTAATCTGCTACAAAAACCAAAAAATTCTATGTCGTATCTAGATTTTAAATATTTTCCATTCTTTCTTTTTCCCTGCCCGTGGTTTCTTAGTCTATATAATTTTTCATAAAGTTTTTTATCATTAGTTGTAACAAAGCCACCATCACCAGCTGCACCTAATGATTTTAAAGGGTGTACAGAAAAGCAACCTGCTTTACCAAATGTCCCAACAAATTTATTTTTTTGTTTTGCTCCGAATGATTGAGCTCCATCTTCGATAACAATAAGATTGTATTTTTTTGCAATTTTCATTATTTTTTCCATGTTGCAGGCATGCCCATATAAATGAACTGGTAATATAGCTTTTGTTTTTTTTGTAATTAACTTTTCAATTGAAGATGGGTCTATATTAAAGTCGTTAGATATATCAGCAAGGATGGGCTTTGCGCCAATATGTTTAATTGCGGATAACGTGGCGACATATGTGTGGGCTACAGAAATAACCTCTGAGTCTTTTAAGCCTAACGATCCTAAGGTTAATAATAGAGCATCTGTACAACTGTTTACTGAAACTACATATTTAACACCAAGATATTTAGCTACTGACTTCTCAAATTTTTCGACCTCTTCTCTTAAAACAAAATCACCATTTTGCATTATTTTTTTAAAATTTTTAAGGTGTGTACCTGCT
>Ga0209502_10002705_pt1 | contig 14499 bp, 13 predicted proteins | sample ArcticOcean_MG_C_10_FD_187442 | JGI IMG/M metagenome (GOLD analysis project Ga0209502, IMG submission 187442) | Marine microbial communities from western Arctic Ocean - ArcticOcean_MG_CB11_90 (SPAdes) (version 2) | ecosystem: Environmental > Aquatic > Marine > Oceanic | place: Arctic Ocean...
CAAGCTTGGGGTTTTGATTTGCATATGTATTATATGATTTTAAATTTCGTTTATAAAATCTAGTTCCACCAAGCCAACCATGAGACCTTAGGGCAAACAAAATATCATAATCTTCTTTTTTATTACAGGTAACCATTCCACCTTCTCCTGAGGTAATTTGATGTGAATAATAAAATGAAAATGAGCCATAATCTCCAAATGTTCCAAGATATTTTTTCTTTAACGTGGAGCCCAATGATTCGCAGTTATCCTCTATTATAATTATTTTTTTTTTGTCTGCTATTTTTCTTATTTTAAAAAGATCAGAACTAATTCCCAAAACATTTATTAACATTATTGCTCTAGTTTTTTTTGTAATCTTTTTTTCTAAGTCTGCTAAATTTATATTTAATGTTTCAATATCAATATCTACGAATATTGGTTTAAGACCAAATTGTACTAGTGGCCAAATAGATGTTGACCAACATAGGGCTGGGATTAAAACTTCGTCACCTCTTTTTAAGCAGTTTTTTTTAAGTGGGTTTCCAGCAGCAAATGTCGCAAGTAAGTTCGCTGAAGAGCCTGAATTAACCATTAAGGCATATTTGGCACCTAATTTTTTTGCAAAAGCTAACTCAAAATTCCTTGTATAGGAAGCCATCGTAATTCTTTTAGAATTTAATACCTTTTTACCAATAGAAATGTCTTGGTCTGAAAATCCATTTTCTAATAATTGATATTTATATTTTTTCTTAATTAAGTACTGAAGTTTTTGATTTTTTTTTTTCATATAAAATATAATTCAGATAAGTTAATAATACAAAAAATACAATTATAAAATATACAAATATGCATATAAGTTATTTAGGACTGACTATATTCAAGTAAATAAAGATTAATAAATTTAAAATACATTATATGTTAAATAAAATTTCCATTTTTTTGTTATCTTTTTTGCCTATTTCCTTAATTTTAGGAAATTTTGCAGTTAATCTCAATATCTGGTTGATAAGTCTTTTTCTTTTGTATCATTGCTACAAAACTAAAAACTGGAATTGGATAAAAGATGACATATTCAAATTATTAATAATCTTTTATTTTTATCTAATAATAAACTCAGCTGTATTGTATTATTTGGATACAACAAAGTATAATAATGCTGATGGGTTATTTAGATCACTAACATTTATCAAATTTGTATTTCTAGCTTATGCTTTTAAGTTACTAGTTATAGAAAAAAATATTTTTGATAATATATTTAAATTTTGGTGTTTAATAATTAGTATTGTTATATTAGATATATTTTTCGAAAAAATTTTTGGATATAATGTCCTCGGCTATTCAAGTGTTGATCATACCAGAATTGTAAGTTTTTTTAAAGATGAAACTGTAGTTGGAACTCTGATTTTATGTTTTGGATATATTATAGCTACTTATTTTTTAAGTCAAAATTTAACCTTAAAATCAAAAATTTTTTTTAATATATTTTTATTTATAGTTCCAATATGTATTTTAATTACAGGTGAAAGGTCAAATTTTATAAAAGGTTCGATTATATTTTTTTTAATTTTATTTTTTATTATTAAAACTAAGATGTTAATTACGAAAAAAAAAACAATTACGTCTTGTATTTTTATTTTGCTTTTAACTCTATTTTTAAATGAAAATGTTTTTTTCAAACAAACAGCAGCTTTACAAAGAATTATTAATGTTAAAAATCCTGAAAAATTTATTGATAGATTCAAGGGCATACATTATATTTTCCATTATAATATTGCTCTTGAAATTTTTAAAGATTTTCCAATTTCTGGTGTAGGAAATAAAAATTTCAGAATAGTCGCCTGCAATGATAGAAAATATATAAATAAGGCTTTTGATTTTAATAACCAACGAAGTTATATTGGATGTAGTACGCATCCACATCAAATACATTTTGAGTTACTGGCTGAGCACGGATTAATTGGTTATTTTTTTTTCTTTTACATAATGTTTATTTTTTTAAAAAAAAATTTAATACTCTTTAATTCATCTAATAATATTTTTGTTTTTACGCCTGCAGTATATCTATTAATTTTTTTAATACCCTTGCTGCCCAGTGGGGCAATTTTTTCTACATTTAATGGTACGATGTTCTGGATAATTTTTTCAATTGCAAACTTAAATCTCAATAAAAAGTATATAGATTAAGATTATAAATTAATCTTTTTTGAAAAATAATAGTAAAAAAGGTTATAAAAAAATATTGATACTATAATTAATAGTATCAAATTTTTAGTGTTATCAAAGTTCCACATTGCATATGTAAAAAATGCTATATTAAAAAAATTTATAATTAAACCACTTATGGTGTTTAGAACTTTATTAGAATATGAAAAATTTTTTGTCATAAAGACAAAAAGTAACTGATGTAAATGTCGATTATCAGCTTCTGTGGGAGAATTTTTCTTTATCATTTTCCTGATAATCGAAAATAAGTTTTCGTATGCTGGATACCACAACATACATGCAGCAAAATATGGTGATACTACTTCATCATTTGTGTTAGAAAAATTAATCAAAAAATATCCTAAAACAAATGCAATAAGGTAAGAACCACCATCTCCCAAGAATAGTTTTCCAAAAAAATTAAATAGAAAAATTACTGATAATGTAATTAAAATTACCTTAATTAGAATCAAATTTAATTCTAAATTAAAATTGGTCGCAATATAAAATATTGCTAATGTGACAATTAAAAAATACCCAATAACCAAGGTATTGACACCATCCATAAAGTTTGTTCCATTGATCAGTACGACTAAACAAACCAGGGAAAATAAATACCCAAAAATTGTACTCTTCAAATAATGATCTATTAATAGCCATCTAATTGATTGGATATAGGTCTGGTCAATGTATAAAAATACTAAAATAATGAATACTTGAATTATAATTCTTTTCAGTGGTGATGAAATTACATTTAGATCTGAAAGCATTCCAATTAAGAAAATTGCACATAATGTTAATTTAAAAGGATAAAACTCTGACGGGTAAAATATACAAATCGATAATAAAAAAATTATACCCCCTGACAAAGGCACTATATCCTTATTTAAAAATGATTTATGTGGTGAGTATTTTTTATCTAATAATAATTTTTTTTTTGTTAAGAAATAATTTATAGTGATAGATGAAAATAATGTAAAAAAGATTACATAAACTTCTAACATATTTTATTTTAATTCTTTTTTTGCTTCTTTTAAATCGCTATCTATCATATCTTTAACAAGATCCTTGAATGAATATTTTGGTTTAAATTTTAAATCCTTAAGTGCTTTGCTTGCATCTCCCTTTAAATATTTAACTTCATTTGGCCTAAAATAGCTCTTATCAATTCTTATTAAAATTTTTTTTTTATTTTTATTTTTAATATATCCAATTTCCTTAAGACCTTTTCCTGACCAAAAAATTTTCATTCCTAAATAACTTGAGGCTATATTTACAAATTGCTTAACAGAATATGCGTGGCCTGTAGCTATTACATAGTCTTTTGGATTTTTTTGTTGCATTATTCTCCATTGCATTTCTGTATAATCTTTTGCATGTCCCCAATCTCTTTTTGCATTCACGTTTCCTAAATAGAGTGTCTCTTTAGATCCAAGTTTTTTTCTAGTTAAAAATCTTGTAATTTTTCTTGTTACAAATGTTTCACCTCTACGTGGACTTTCGTGGTTAAATAAAATTCCATTACATGCAAAAATTCCGTAAGATTCTCTATAGACAGACGTTATCCAATAAGCATAAAGTTTTGCAACTCCGTAAGGTGACTTTGGGTGAAATTTTGAATTTTCTGTAAAGATAGATTTTCCATATGTTTCTCCAAATAACTCCGAAGTGCTTGCTTGGTAAAATTTTACATTCTTGATTTTTAAAAATCTTATAGCTTCAAGTATTCTTAATGTACCAATTCCAGATACCTCTCCTGTATATTCTGGGTTTTCAAATGAAACTCCAACATGACTTTGTGCTCCTAAATTATAAACTTCATTAGGCTGAACTTTATGTATAATATTGTAAATACTGTTACTGTCTGTTAAATCACCATAATGTAGGAAAAAGTTTGTTTTATTATGTCGATCGACATAAATGTGATCAATTCTTTTTGTATTAAACGTAGAAGATTTACGGATTACACCATGGACAATATAATTTTTACTTAATAATAACTCAGCTAGGTAAGATCCATCTTGACCAGTAATCCCTGTTATTAGTGCAACTTTTTTTTTCATTTATTTATTATAAATAGCTTAATTATAGAAATTAATATTAAAAAACCATCTTTAAATTCATTTACTTTTTTTTTCCCACTAATCCTTGATCTTTCATAAGATGGCAAACTTATCGATGTAAAATCATTAAATTTAGCTTTTACAGGCAATTCAATACAAAATGTAAAATCTTTGTTTTTTAAATCTAAATGATTAAATGCGTCTGTTTTTCCCATCACATATGTGAAGAGTACATCTGATATATTTAGCTTAAAAAGAACTTTGCAAAAATAAGTAAAAAATTTATTACCTACATAAGTTAAAAAAGTATCATCATCACTTCCTGAGTTTTTTTCATATCTTGTGTTAAATACAAAATCATTTCCATTTTCTAAAAGTGTTATCATTTCCTCTAGGTATTTTGGATCAAATGATCCATCGGCATTAAATATACATAGAAATTTCGTCTTTACAGTTTCTATTCCCTCTATAAGAGCGCTACCGAATCCCTCACCTTTTTGATGAACTATCTCACAATTAAAATTTTTAGTTGCCTCTAGTGTTTCGCTATCATATTTGGGAATTACAATAACTTTTTTTACATTAAATTTTTCAAGTTCTTTTAAAACTATAGGCAGTGTGCTTGCTTCGTATTTGGCTGGTATTACAAGCGTTAAATCATTCATTTAGCTATTACTCCAAAATATTAAAAATTTTTTTCTTATAGCATAAAAAACGAGTCTAAAAGAAAATAATATAGATAAAATAAAATTATTATTAAGATATAGTCTGTATAATCTATAGGTATCTAGAAATTTTTGTATTACAGATGATGAAAGTGAGTTTTCATTTTTCCTCCAGGATGAAAGATTTTGATTTATCCCATAAATATATTTAATTTTTTTGACAATTTTTAACCACAATAAATAATCTTCTTTCGTCTTCAACTTATTAAATTTGTTATCCTGCAATAATCTTTTTCTTGCAATAACAGTTGATAGACCAATATCACAACTTTTTAAAAGATCATTATAACTAAGTTTATTTTTAATATTAAATTTTCCAATAACTTTTGATTTTTCATTAATAACAAAATAGTTCGTATGCGAAATCATTAAATTATTTTTTATCATAAAGTTTATTTGGGTCTTTAATTTATTTTTTTTCCAGGTATCATCAGCATCACAAAATGCAATTAATGTTCCACTAGCCTGCTTTATCCCTATATTTCTAGAAATACCTACACCATAATTTTTACTATTTATTATAAGCTTTTTTAACTTTATTTTTTTTAAAATTTTTTTAACAAAATCTAATTCATCTAAACTGGCATCATCATAAATAACTATGATTTCATAACTCCTGTAAGTTTGATTTAAAATAGATTTGATTGTTTCTTTAAAGTATTTTTTTTTTTTAAAATACGGTATAATAATACTTATTCGATTTCTTTTTAACATGAAAAATTTAGTCCTAAATAAAAAATTTTATATATATTCTTTTAGTATACTCGCTTTCACGTCAACTATTATAAGCTATTACTTAAATATTAATCTATCCAATATTAAATCATATTCACAATTCAACGAATTTTTACTTCAATATAATATTGAAGCAAGTGGTGGAGGTGCAGTAGCAGATCTCAAAACACATTGGAGTTATATACAAATATTGAGAGAAAATATTGGAAATTTATTATTGTACGAGCTTGGAAAGGACCATAAACTTTTAAATTACCCTCTACATCACATCATAATATCTCAAATACCAATAGTTAGTTCAAATTTAAAAGTTTACTTATTAAGTTACTTTTTGTTATCTCTAACTTTACCAATTTATTTTTATAGGTGTTTGATAATAAGATTTCAAAATGTAGAAAAAATTAATTTATTAGGGATTGCTTCAATAATATATATTTTACCTGCTTTTCAATATTCTGCTATTTGGGGAAATACTCATATTACAGGATTATTTTTTTTACTAACTTCAATTTATTTCCACTTAAAATTAGACAAGCTAAATTACAATGTCAGTAAATATTTTTTTTGGAGCTTAATGTTTTTAGCATTAGCAGCTTATACAAAGCAATTTTATGTTTTTTTATTCCCATTCATACTTTTTGTCTATTTTAAAAATACGAGCTTAATCTTTTTTTGTAAAATACTTTTATTTTGTTTAATTATAGCCCTACCAGGAATATTTTTTTTAATAAAAAACCCAATACTGTTTACTGGGCTACAAGCTAATCATTTAGATGTTACCAATTTTTCATCTGCAGTATTAATTATTTCATCAATGGTTTTTCTTTATACGGTTCCAATTTTTATTCAATATTTTTTAAATAATTTTAATAAAGATAATTTTGTTAAAGTATTTAATTTCAAACAAATAATTTTAGTTGTTTTTGTATTTTTATTATTTAATAATTTTTTTTATTATAATAGCTCGGTTGGTGGTGGTGTAATTTACAAAATTTCAAATATTATTTTTTCAACTAATTTAATTTTTTTTATATGTTCTTTTTTTGGTTTATTTTTAATCTTGTTTTATAGTAAAAATTCTCTTTCTAATTGGTTGTTATCATTACTTCTGCTAATATCTTTTTCAACTGGAATTTTTATTTTTCAAAAATATTTAGAGCCAATGTTTTGGATATTATTTTTTGTTTTTTTTGATCGTAGAAAGATAGAAGAATCTATTTCCAAAAATGGTTGGTTGGTTATTCTATATTTTTCTACTTATTATATTGGATTAAATTTATATATTAAATTTTAACAGTACTTCTTCATTTTAAATTTTGTAATAGAAAAAATTCTACCTATAGCTCTTGAAAAATAAAATAATGATTTTATAATATTATAACTTTTGAATATTTGAATTATTTCCAGTAGGCCAATTATTATTAAATATACTATCTTCATAAGATTAATAATATTTCCAATTATGTTTCCAAATATTTTTTGGTCTATAATTAAGCCAGAATATCCATATCTAAAATTCCTCATAATAAACCATTTAAAATTTTCTCTATTTTTTTGATAATATTCAATAACTTTGGCTTTTTCATTCCACATAATTTCATATTGTGCTTTTTTTAATTTTGTAAAAAATAGTTGATCACTACCTCCTATATTTTTTAATTCTTCATCAAATTTCAAATTAGTCTCATTAATGATTTCTTTTTTAAAAAAACAATTATTTGTCGCAATCCAATTAACTTTTTGTTTATGGGTGTATTTGGGTTCCATAAATTGATAAAAAGATTTATATTTATGAATTCTGGTTTCGTGTAACTGAGGCCCACCTACTATCTGACAGTCATTTTTTTTGATAAATGTAACCATATCAAAAACCCAATTTTTTTTAATTTTACAATCATCATCAAAAAAACCAATATAATCTATTTTTTTATTTTTTATTACTTTTAAAAATACATTTCTGGTACTGGGAATGTCTTTTTTTGCTGTTTTAAAAATCTTGATCTCAAGTTTAAAATTTTTTACAATAGTTGAAACTAAGTTCTTTAAAATTTTAAAATTATCATTTGTAATTAAATAAAATGATAGCTTGCAGCCAGGAGGTGTATTAATTTCATTTAAATTACTTAAAATTTTTTTATGATACAATGAATTTTTTGCACTAAAGCAAATGCATAAGATAATTTTCATACAAATACTTTTTTTATATTTCTAAATAGTCTGGCTAAAAATATAAGATAGACTATAAAAAAATTTTGACCATTATTTAATCTGATTAAACTACATTCTTTTAAAAAATCAATATATCTAATTCTTGAAGACAGACCGCCACTTCTAAATTTCCCAAAAATTTCATTTTTATTTGTTGCCATCCCAATCATTTTTTTTTTAACAATCAGTCTATAAAAGAGATCGTAATCGGCAGAATATCTGTAGTTTATATTGTAATACCCTACTTTTTTATGTGATTTTTTTCTTATAAAAAAACCAACTGAATGGGTTGAATAAAATCCAAAACTCCATCTAATTTTTTTTGGATGATAACCATGTAATAATTTATATTTATAAACGCTACCAAACAAAAAATCTAGTTTTGAATATTTGCTAAAATACTTGTTAACAGTTTTTAAGGCATTTTTATAATAAATATCATCTGAATTTAAGATTCCAATTATGTCACCAGTAGATTTTTTTATCCCCTTGTTCATAGCATCATACAGCCCTTTATCTTTTTCACTTATAAAGTATTTAATTTTTTTTCTATGCTTGTGTATGATATCAAGTGTCTTATCTGTAGACCCACCATCTATTATGATATGTTCATAATTTTTATAGGCTTGGTTATTTATACTTAAAATATTTCTTTCTAAATACTTTTCAGAATTTTTAGTAACTGTTATTATGCTTATTTTTTGCTTTTTCATAGATTGAAATAATTTAAGCATATTTTTTAATTATTTTATAATATTCATTACAATTAAATTTTTTGTCAAATCTCTTTAAATACTTAATAGCTAAATTAGCTTTTTTTATTAGTTTTTTTTTATTAAAATTAAAACTTTTTATTTCTGTATATAGCTTTTTATAATCACCAACCGGATATAAAGATCCCAACTTACCCTCCATTAATATTTCACTCGGTCCAGTTGGACAATTGGAGGAAATTATTGGTGTGTTAGATTGTTGTGCTTCAATCAAGACATTCGGTAGACCTTCATATTTAGATGACAAGATGAATACATCTGCTTTAGTCATAAATTTATATCCATTAGGCTTGTACCCCAATAATTGGACTTCCATTTTTAAATTATTTTTATCTATATATTCTTTTAAATTTTTATATTTATTGCCACTTCCTATTATTTTTGCCGTAAATTTTATCTTATTTTTTTTTAGTAAGTCTAAAGCTTTTAATAAAGTTAGTTGGTCTTTTTGGTCTGTGAGTCTTCCGATGTTTAATATGTTAAGATTTTTTTTAATTTTTTTAATGGGTGTTTTGATCTTATATTTAGAAATTAATGGATTATATATAAATATTGAATCAATATTCAATTTTTTTTTTAAAAGATTTTTAAATTTTTTGCTATTTACTATTATTTGGTCTGCTGATTTATAGATTATCTTAAAAAAAATTCTTTGAAAACTGTTATGGATATATTTATTTGGAGATGTATTTAATCTTAGTACAAGTTTATATTCATAAATTTTAGCAATTATTGTTGCAACAAAATTTGCTTGAAAAGAGAACAGTAAATAATTTTTTTTTTCAAATTTGTTGATTATTAGAAAGAAACAATACATAGTTTTTAATAATCTTGATTTGTTATTCCAAAATTTATTTTTTGGACATACTACATGAATATTTTTATCTAATTTTTTATTAAAATTATTATTTGCTGTTATTAGATATATTTTATCAATTTTTTTAATCAAAAAATTACATATAATAAATAAGTTTTTTTCAACACCTGCATTTTCTATTGAGGGTATAAATATAATAAGATTTTTCATTTATAATTTTTTTTTTTTATTATGAGTTTTAGAATTTTCATAAAACTTCTGCCAAAGATTATATAAATTAAGTAAAATATATTTTGACCATTTCTAAATCTAATTATTATTTCATTAATTAATTTTGATAAAAAATTATGTCTTGAAGAAAAACCACTATTGCCTAGGTCGCCAAAAATTTCATTGCCTTTAGTGTTTACTCCACTCATATTATTTTTTATTATAATCTTATATAAAAGATCATAATCTGCTTGGATCTTATATCTTGTATCTAATAACCCCACTTTTTTTAGAGACTTCAACTTAATAAAAAAACCAACTACAGATGATGGGATTATGTTAAATTGTCTTACAATATCTTTTGGTCTAAATCCTGCATAAATTCTATTATCTTTTCTTACTGTGCCACATATAAAATCTTTTTTTGGGAATAGATATGCATACTTGATTAAAGTTTTTATAGCATTGGGGTATAAGATATTTGACGAATCAACTATTCCCACGTACTCCCCGCTTGCCAATTGAAACCCCTTATTCCATGCATCCCACATACCGTTATCTTTTTCACTTATCCAAATGTCAATATCTTGATCATATGTTTTTAAAATTTTTACAGTATCCTTTCCCGAGCTTCCATCAATTACAATTAGTTCTAAATTTTCATAATTCTGTTTCAATATTGATTTAATTGCATTCTCTAAGTCTGCGCATTTAAAGTTTGGCATAATTATCGAAATTAAAGGTTTATCTTTAATATTATCTTTAAAAAAACCTCTAAATCTTAACCCACCACAATAAAGTGGTTTTCTTTTCGTTAAATAGAATTTTTTTGTTTCAAATTTTTCTTTTGGGAAGATTTTTCTTTTATACTTTTTGAGATATATTCTTGTTTGACCAAGTTTATTTGTAATTTTTATCAATTTTGTATTATTTAATTTTTTTATTACTTAAGTTTTTCACATACCAGTTTATAGTATTACTTAATCCATCGTGTATAGATATTTTAGGCTTCCAACCCAATTTTTTTAAAAGTGTATTATCAAGTATTTTTCTTTTTGTTCCATCTGGATATTTTTTATTAAATTTTAATTTAAATTTTCCTAAAGTTAACTTAGCTATAATTTCTCCAAATTGCTTAATGGTAAATTCTTGACCTGATCCAACATTAATTAAGCAATTTTTTCTCAAAAATTTGTCGAACCTCTTATCTTTTAAAATCTTTTTATTCAAAATAAAAAATATTGCAGATGCTAAATCTTCTACATGCATTATCTCTCTCTTAGGTTTTCCCGATCCCCATATTTCAACTGTTTTATTTTTATTCATTTTTGCATTGTTAAATTTTTTAATCAATGCTGGTATAAAGTGACTTTTTTTTGAATCAAAGTTATCATTGGGACCATATAAATTACACGGCATTAATGTAAAATAATTAGTGTTATACTGCTCGTTGTAAAATTGACATGCCTTCAATCCTACAATTTTAGCTAAGGCATAAGCTTCATTTGTTTTTTCTAGCTCACTAGACAACAGATACTTTTCTTTAATCGGTTGTTTTGCATTTTTAGGATATATGCAAGAGCTTCCAAGATTTATAAAATGTTTAATTTTATTGTTGTACGCAGACTTAATTAAATTGGCTTGTATGTATATATTTTCATATAAAAATTCTGTTGGGTATGTTGAGTTTGCAAGTATACCACCAACTTTACCTGCACAGTTTACTATAATATCAGGTTTGTTTTTTTTAATAAATTGATTAACTTGATTTTCAACTTGTAGATCCAGCTGTTTTCTTGTTGCCGTTATGATTTTTTTTACATCATTTGTAATTAAATAGTTTTTTAGTGCTGTTCCAACCATACCGTTATGTCCAGCTATAAAAATCTTATAATTTTTTAATTGATTAATCATATTTTGCTAATAAAAACATTATTTATAATTTAGTATTTATATTAAAATAAATTTTAAATATCTAATAAAAATTAGTTATATTCTAAAATCAGGTTGGTAATATAATCATTAATCGTTATAACGCATATATGATCAAAAAAAATTGTTTGAATAATAAGTGCACAGGTGAAATCGAGTTATTGTATGATTATGGTAATAACAATGCACTTGATGAACTAAATTTTGATTGCACACATCCTAAAGGTTCTGATTCAATGCCAAAAATTTATGTTTGTAATAAATGTGAATTAAAATTTTCTGAATTGGCAATTGGTATATCTTCAAATGTTTTTGAGGATAAATACAAAGATGTTGTAGATCACGTTTATATAAATGAACTTCCATATAAAAAAAAATACTTTTCAAACCTTTTTAGGAAAATATCAAGCTGTTTTGATAAGAATAAATCTGTTTTAGAGATTGGATCTTACTATGGGGTATTTGGAAATATAATCAAACCTAATGTCAAGAGTTACTCTGGATTAGAACTTTCAAAACATGGCTCCGATTATGCTAGTAAAAATTATAATTTACAAATTTACAATGAAACATTAGAGAGCCATGCTAAAAAAAATATTAAATATGATGTTATAATTATGTCAGATGTTATTGAGCATTTTTCTGACCCGTTTACCATCATAGAATTTATTGATGAAGTTCTTAATGAAGATGGTTTATTAATTTTTACGACGTTTAATATGGATTCTGTTTATGCAAAAATTACTGGCAGAAATTACCATTGGATATTGCCTTTTCATTTATTTTATTTTTCTAACAAAACTCTAAAATCACTTTGTTTAGAAAGAAATCTTGAAATTTTTAAGATTTCAAATGATACTCGAACTGTAAGTGTTTATTATTTGCTAGGAAAACTAGAAAAACTATTTACTAAATTTAAGTTTATATTTACATTTATTAAAAGAATTAAAGTTTTTAACAATCTCAATATAAGTGTAAATTTATTTGACTTAAATATTTATTATGCAAAAAAAATACCTAAACAAGGTGATAACGATTAGATAATGTATTTTTATTTTTTAAAAACTAAATTTACTCTATATAAATAAAATTCTTATGAAAATAAAAAAGTGTAGAATTTGTTCAAATAAAAAATTATCCAACTTATTTAGTTTGGGTAAATTAAATTTTACAGGTAAGTTTACTAAAAATCTCAAAACATCTATTCCAAAAGCAGAAGTTACTCTTGTAATGTGTTCTAAATGTAAATTAGTACAACTTAATCAAAACTTTAACCCCAATTATCTATACGGCAAAGACTATGGTTATCGAACTGGTATTAATTCTACAATGACAAATCACGTTAAGAGTATAGTTACAGCTTTATCAAATAAGTTAAAATTTAAAAAAGGTGATGCTGTATTAGATATAGCTAGTAATGATGGAACGTTATTAAATTTTTATAATAGAAATATATATACTGTCGGGATTGATCCCTTACTTAATAAATTTAAATCTCAGTACAAATCAATAAACGCAAAAGTTCCTGACTTCTTTAGTCATAAATCACTAATTAATAAAAAAATTAATAAAAGTTTTAAGGCGATAACAGCATTATCTATGTTCTATGATTTACCTAATCCCAATCAATTTTTACTAGATATAAAAAAAATACTTACAACAGATGGAATTTTCATTCTTGAGCAAGTAGATTTATTGTCTATTGTAAAAGAACAACTATTTGACACTATCTGCCATGAACATTTAGAATATTACTCTTCTAAAATTATAATAGAGATTGCAAAAAATAATCATTTAAGAGTTTTTGATTTGAAAAAAAATGATATTAATGGTGGAAGCATCACATATTATATTTGTCACGAGAGTGCAAAATTTAAAACAAATTTAAAACAAATTAACAATATTGTAAAAGAAGAAAATAGACTAAAACTTGAAAAAATAGATACTTATAAAAAACTAGAAAAAAACATTATAAAACAAAAAATTAAGCTTATCTCATTAATTAAAAAAATTATTAAAAATGGTAAGATAATTCATGGATATGGAGCCTCTACAAAGGGTAATGTGCTGCTACAATATTTCAAAATTACTAATAAGTTTATAAAATATATAGCGGATAGAAATCCAAAAAAATCTGGTTTTTACACACCAGGTACAAAAATAAAAATTATTACAGAGGAAAAATCTAGAAAAATTAAGCCTGACTATTATTTAGTTTTGCCTTGGCACTTTAAAAAAGAAATACTCCAAAGAGAGAAAAGAATTATGAAAAGTGGGACAAAACTAATTTTTCCTTTACCAAAATTAGAAATAAAATAAATCATGAAAAAGCTGATTATAATACCAGTTTATAATGAGGTAAAAAATATAAAACAGTTATTTTTGAGAATAAGAAAATCTTTTAAATCTGACTTATTATATATCAATGATAACTCTACAGATGGTACTACTGAAGAAATAAACAGTTTAGTTAGTAAATTCAAAAATGTTTACCACATAAAAAGAAACGGTAAACTAGGTGTTGGCTCAGCACATAAGGTTGGAATTAAATGGGGCTATAAAAAAAAATATGACTTAATAATTACTATGGATGGGGACGGTACACATGATCCAAAATATCTAAATAAAATTACGCACAATTCGGATAAGTACGATCTTGTTTTGACCAATAGATTTCTTGTAAAAAATTCATTAAAAAGCTGGCCATTTCTTAGGGTTATTTTAACACACACAAGCCACTTACTTTTAAAAACTCTTCTAGGACTTAAACATGATACCTCCGGTGCATTTAGGTTACTCAATACCAATAAGGTAAAGCTAAAAGATCTTTTACTAGCTAAGGATAATGATTA
>Ga0209502_10002715_pt1 | contig 14470 bp, 9 predicted proteins | sample ArcticOcean_MG_C_10_FD_187442 | JGI IMG/M metagenome (GOLD analysis project Ga0209502, IMG submission 187442) | Marine microbial communities from western Arctic Ocean - ArcticOcean_MG_CB11_90 (SPAdes) (version 2) | ecosystem: Environmental > Aquatic > Marine > Oceanic | place: Arctic Ocean...
AGTGTTCCATCTGCGTTTGGCATTGGTAGAGGCGGCAATCCTGGCAGAGGCATTGGCCCAGAGTCTTGTTCTGGTTTGATGCGATCTTCTGGATATAGGCTATCCAAATCTTCTAATCCGGGGGCTTCGGGAATCGGCCCGAGAACTGTTTCCCAAATTTTATCCAAATCTGCTGTGATGACTGGCTTCTGGAGCCATGCTACCGCTCCTGCCGAATATGCAGCGTCTGCTGCTAATTGCGCTTGGCGCTTTGGTGCAACGAAAATTATCCTACCTTCACCGCCGTGCTCTCTGATTTCCAAAGCGGCTAAGTGGCCATCTAATGAAGGGATATCCAAAGATAAAACTACTAATTCGGGATCTAATCTAATATATTCGTCAACCGCTTTATCTCCATCTTGACAGATTTCAATTTTGAATTCTTTGACCTTGAAAATATTGCTCAATCTGGTAATTGACATTGGGTTATTATCGACGATAAGGACGGTCGGAGTGGTTTCTCCATCTGCCTCGGTCACATACGCCATATTACTCACGCTACCATTCTTGCACATCAAGGATGCGATGAAAATTATTCATTCCTCTTCTTTATGCGACCCACTCAAATCTTCCACTGGACCTTTTTGTGGATTCGCAAATGTATCCCTCATCGCTTCTGATTGATTTTTTTCTTCTTGCATTTTTCTGTGCAGTGCTGGTGCTTTCATAAATTGTAATTGTAATTCCGAAACTATCCCATTCAGCAATGAGGTTTCGACTGGTTGTAGATTTCCTTTGGTCTTCTTCTGTAACATTGTTAGTAAGTCGATGGCTTCTTTGGCTTCAGACATATTGTAGTGTACATTTCCCTCAGTATCCGGTAATTGGCCCATTTGCAGTAACGCTGAACGTTGGAATAGGTGTACTAATTGAAAAAATCGAGCCGTTTCGTCATCGTGAAATATCTCCGCCATGAATACCCCTCTGCATAGGAGGTTTTTGTCCTCATCGCTTTTGCTGATTCAATTATTCATTCAAATAATTGGTCGAGTAGCCAGTTTGGTTCAAATTGTAATAGGTCATCATAGCCTTGCCCAGTACCTACGAAAACGATAGGTCGGCCTGTTGCAAAAGCAATAGAAAGTCCTGCTCCGCCCTTGGCATCGGTATCCATTTTTGTTAATACTGCACCATCGAACTTCATTATTTCTTGGAACATCTTGGCTTGATCTACTGCATCATTACCCGCTAATGCATCGCCGACGAATAGAGTGAGATGGGGGTTGGCAATCCTCCTAACTTTGTTCAATTCTTTCATCAAATTTGTTTTATTGTGCATTCTTCCTGCTGTATCAACCAGTACAACGTCAATGTTTTTTGCCTTTGCAGATTCTATCGCGTCTCTGATAACCGCTGCAGCATCTCCACCGCGTTGGCTTGAGATACAACGAATTCCAAGGGTTTCACAATGAGATTCAAGTTGTTGGATTGCTCCTGCTCTAAAGGTATCACCTGCTGCTGCAATGACTGAGAGTCCGCGTGACTGTAATCTGTGAGCAATCTTTGCTGCGGTGGTTGTTTTCCCCGTTCCATTTACTCCAACCATCATTATGACGACCGGTAAATCGCCCTTATCAACATAGGATTGTACTGAGGCGTCGAAATCCCAATATCCAGCTGAAAGTAAGTTGCTTAGTGCCCGTTTAAGAGATGCTTCTAGAACCTTGGAAAGGTCTGCTCCCTTACGTAATCTTGCTCCGACCAATGTGTTACGCAAAGCATCTATTACGGCTGTAACCGCATCTGATGAAATATCAGACTCAAGTAATACCCATTCCAATTCCTCTAGTAGAGTGTCGAGGCCATCTCCTGCTTTGATCACTCTTCCACCTTGCTCAACTACGCCGCCACCGAGCTCAACTTCGACCTTGCTACCAGTTTCTGTTTCAATCGTTGCTGATTTGGAAGAGCCTTTTGGTGCCGATTCAACGCTGACCAGTTTTCTTCCGGTCGTGGTTCGCATCATAGCCAAATCAACGCGTGAACCTTGTGGACGCGATTGTTCGACTCCGCCGCGCTTCTTTATTTCCTTTAGGCGGGCTTTTTCGGCTTTGTCATTAACCTTTTTTTCTCGCTCGAGTAATTTTCTTTGGGCCTTGGTCAATTCAACGGGTAAGGCAATCTCTTCTTCATCATCAAAGTCATCCCAGTCGTCATCTTCAACTGCTGCTTCACTCACAACTTCTTGGTCAAGGTCATCCCAGTCATCCTCTTGATGAGTTATTACTTCTTCAACCGACTCCGGCTGGGTCGGCTCGATTTGTTGTTGTGCATTTTGCAGTGCTTGTTGTGCTTCAGCGGATTCTGCTTCAGCGGACAATGACTCCGTATCTGTAACTTCGGCTACTTTTCTGAATCTGTCAAATAATCCCATCCAAAAACCTCAGTCATCTAGTGTCAATTCGTTACCAAACATTCCACTGCGGCGCTTCCCACCACGTCTGGTTGCTTGTTCTGCTTGTTGTTCCTCTGCATCCTGTTCAGTAGTTGGCGCCAAGGCATTAGAAGGTTTTAATGATAATTTATTTTCATTCGGTTGAGATTTCATGGCCGTTGCCATCTGATTGAATTGCTCTGCAGCCTCTCCGATTTTCACTTCTAGGGCTTGGGCTTGAATCTGTAATTCATCGCGTAATTGAGTGATGTCGTCTTTGCGTTGTTGGGTAATTCCAATCGCTTGGCTCCACGGCTTTTCGCCGAAAATACCACTGCCCAAATCAACCATCGCCAAGCCTTCTTGTTGGCCTTCGTGATTATATGGAAGTGTTACGCCCGAGCCGATTGAAAAATGGGCGCTAGCGCTGCCCTTAGTTCCAACTTGAACTAATTCATTGAGTGTTGCTAGAGTAATGGTGTGTTCGTTAATGACTTCTTCGACTTTGACGATCTGCTTTTCAACTTCGTCAAAACTAGCCTTAGTTACCTCGACGATGCGGGCTAAATTTTGCAGTTCTTCCCTTGTTGCCATCTTCGCTCATCCCCTCGTAGGTCGTCAGGGTTGAAAAACCGGCGCAGCCGGTCAACCTCACTCTTCTTCCGATGCGATTGCTCCACCAGCCGCTGCGATTTGCTCGCGGAAGTGGTCTAGAATACGTGCTTCCTTGGATGTTCTTGGATCAATTTCTGCAACTGATTCAATAGTAATTGAACGACGATTTGCTTTGTGGCGTGAACCCATAATCGAATATGCACGATGTTCAGCATCAGCTTCATCGTTTGCTGCTATATCAATTGAGAATCCTTGGCGCATGCGTCCGAAAGGGGCGATTCCTGAAATTCGATAGGCCTTCATCAAATGGGGCGACTCGCAATCCCGTCTTAAGCGCTATGGCGCGACTAAACGATTGGAAATGGGGGTGAGATTGACATGGGTTGGGGTTTTGACAGGGTTTATGCGGCCAGTGATTTTACTATTGCTGGTATTACTAATGCCGATTTCCACTGCCTTTCTAACCGACAACATAGGTCCCGGTGAAACTATTGGCGAAGGGGGAGAAATTGAGATTATTCTCAAAGATGGATATTGGAGTCAAGATAATTGGAATGCGCTGCAAAATAATGGAGTCACTCCTTTGAGAATCATTTCTCCTTCAACATTATTGGCATGGACTAACGCCGAAGATATTAATTTAGACTTGCCCGTTGAAATTAATGACGCGCAGCAAGCCCCATACAAGGCTGGCTTAGATGGATTGCTGCCTTCCTCTGAGACCATGCTTCGTTTGGTCTTTGAACCGAGGTTACCCGAAGTGGCTGCACTACAGTTATCTCAACAATTGGCATTATTTTCAATAGCAATAGGCGATGAAAAATTGTTACTATCAAGTCCAATCCCTCAAGTCATAGTTGTGAAATGGAAGTACGATGATGCGCAATTATTTTCTCAATTACTCGAGGTTGATGGTTTACTTTGGGTTGAGCCGGTGTTGGAGACAGTTGCCCGTAACACCCAATCCGCATCTATTCATCAAAATGGAGAGCTTTCTGGAAATCCTGCTTGGGACCTGGGTTTGAATGCAAGTGGTGTGGTCATTGGAATGGCTGATTCTGGCCTTGATGCCGATCATTCTTGTTTTAGAAACGCAACCGCGGTTGCGCAGTTAGGATCTGAGGGTGAAAATGGAAGTGACGCTGAAGCCCCTGCTGGCCCAAACCATCGAAAACTGCTATTACTCAATGAAACAATAGATTCAGGAGATACTCAGGGGCATAGCGATTATCGACATGGAACCCATGTCGCTGGCACTTTGTCATGCTTTGACATCTATGATTATAGAAACGGGGCCGTCCCCACTACGGGGTCTTCACTTGCCCATGCTAGTTCTCTCATCTTCCAAGATATTGTATCGAGTGAGGGTTGGGTTGTTCCAGATGTGGATTTGTTATTGTATGAAGCGGCCATTAATGGCGCGGTAATTCACTCGGATTCTTGGGGCGATAATTCTGCAGAATATACCGCTCGTTCTGCTGATTTTGATGCGTGGGGCAGGGAATTCCCTTGGTCTCTTGCATTTATCGCCCCAGGCAATAGTGGTGGTGAAATCTTAGAGCCTGCAAATGCCAGAAATGTTGCTGCGATTGGAGCTTCAATAAAAAATGACCAATCTCAACGTTGGGCCTCCAATGCTCACGGGCCATTGCAAGCGGAGACAACTGGTATTTTCGCACTCGCTACCGGAGCATCAATTTTATCGGCGAAGGCTGATGGTGTTGATAATTCTTACAATGATGATCTACGCTCATCGAGTGGCACCAGTATGGCCACTCCGATGGCAGCGAGTAATGCTGCTGTAATACAGCAAATGGTTGAACAGGGTTGGATTCGCGGCTCTCAAGAAAATACCCATAATGTTTCTATTGCCCAATTACGGCCTCAATGGGCTGATAGTTCGCTGACCAACCAATCCAATTTGACCTTGGGTGATGGTTTCACTCCATCCGGACCATTGTTACGGGCTTTGATGGCAATTGCAAGTACCCCTTTGCCATTGGATGAAAGAAACGCAGGAAATGGAGGAGAGGATCTAAGAAATCCATATGATGGGTTTGGTCGTCTAAATTTATCTCAATTAATTGATTTTGCACAATTAGAAAATATGATCTCCGAAGGTAATGTTTCCCCTGCTAGTGATGTTTGGATTCACGACTCCTATCGTTTGCAGCAGTTGCAGCCTATGCATTTACTATCGCAACGAAATGGAAATCTTACGCCATTAGAAAATTTAGCTAATAATCCATGGAATGGTGACGGTGCTGTTGGCCCATTCCTTACAAGTGGAGATGTTTGGACTACGCGACTTTCAATTGAAGAGGGGGAGCCATTGGATGTTACAATGGCGTTTCCTTCATCACCCGAGCCTTATTTGGTCGATGATATGTTGCTGGTTGTGCGGCTATCGAACGGTCAAGTCGCTATCTCGGGCAAAACAAATTCTACTGGCGCCAATACCTTATTTTACGAAAATAGTGTTAATTACTCAAATAACAATTCATTCCCGTCGAGTAATGAAACAACTTTGAAGATTCATTTGGATGCCATCGACATAAGTGAAATTGAATGGGTGGAAATTGAAGTTAGGGCCCGCTATATCTCACCTGGAAACTCTCCCGGAACCGTCGGTATTGATGGCGATAAAAATGGATTCTCTATTGCTGCTAAAGGTGTGCAACGCGATTACGATGGATGGATGGATAGTGATGGAGATGGTATTGAAAATGTATTGGATGTCTGTCCAATTGAAGATGCAAGTGGTTATGATTTAGATTTGGATGGCTGTATTGATGATTCGGATGGAGACACAATAACCGATGATATCGATGAGTGTGTGGCTGAAGATGCAAGTGGTTATGATTTAGATTTGGATGGCTGTATTGATGATTCAGATGCTGATTCAGTCAAAGACGATGTAGACCTTTGTTATACAGAAATAATCAACAGCAGTTGGCCAGTAATGGAAAATGGCTGTAGGCCAATAGATAATACTCCACAGATTACTATAATTTCGGAACCAGAAAATGGTACTGTTTGGAAGGATACGATGTTGGTTCGGTGGCTAGTAGAAGATAGTGATGGCGACCAATTGACAACTGGCGTCAAAATAATGATCGCACATAATAATTCAAATGAAAGTTCCTCGGAATTGATTCGTTGTGTCCCGATACAATGGGCCAATAATTCAAGTGAGTTCTTTTGTATTTGGGTAATTCCAATCAACCTCCCATCATACGATATTAATGAGCGCCCATTGCACCTGGAATTCTTTGTACAAAGTTCAAACCAATCTCCAGAAGCAAATAATCAATTAATAACAAAAAGCAGTCAAAATATATTCACTTCATTCTGGGATAATTCATCAATAGGCGAGGATAATTCTTTAATTGAAAATAATGAACAAATTGACAAACAAAAGAGAATTCTAATGTTGGCAATTGTGGGGTTATTTGGTGCGTTGGTTGGCGCGATGCTGGTCGCTAAGAAATTTCTGTGGCGTGATTTCAACGAGGTCGTTTTCGATAAAAATGAGAAGTTACTACATCCTATTGAAGGTGACAGGGATTAGTTTTTCTTTTTCGCAATACTGCGAGGCTTTTTTTGCTCGCCTGTGCCGATATTACTCCTTTTTAGTGAAGGTGAACCTTGAAGGGTAGTGGCATCCTCGGCGGTTTGTCCGCATCGCGGAAGGTGAATAAAATGGGAGAAAGACTCTACGTAGGAATCGATTTGGGAACATACCAATCAACAATCGCGTCAAGTGCTGGTGCAAGCCACACAATTGAAACTGTTGTTGGACGACCGAAAGACCCTATTGCTCGTAACTTTCTCGGGCGAGATGTTCTTTTTGGCAATGATGCTTTGAAGAACAAGTTGGCATGTAATATATACCGCCCAATGGCTGCTGGAGTTGCTCTAGATGATGATGCAAACCTTGCTGCTGCAAAGGCGTTTGTTTCTCACCTATTGGAAACTGTAGACCCTGAAGAATTCGATGAGGTTTTCGGAGTAATTTGCTCACCATCTCACGTTTCATTCACTGACAAGTCCAACCTAGTAGCAACACTTCGTGGACAAGTTAATGCCATCATGGTAGTGACTGAACCATTCGCTACAGCATTCGGAATTGAAGAAATCGCTAGTTCAATCGTAGTAGATATTGGCGCTGGAACAACTGATATTGCTCGTATTTACGGAACATTCCCAACCGAAGAAGACCAAATTACTCTTCAAGAAGCTGGAGATTGGTTGGATGAAGCACTAATGGTCTTAATCCGAAAGAAGTACACTGGCGCTCAAGTAACCAAGGATATGGTTCGCCGATGGAAGGAAGAAGTTTCCTATGTAGGCGGGGATACTCGTGAAGCAATTGTTGAACTTTCAGTTGAAGGTAAGAAGCAAGTGGTTGACATTGGAGACCTAGTTCAAGAAGCATGTGAATCAATCATTTCAAAGATTGGAAACGGTATCAAGCAAATCATTGCTGGTGCTGACCCCGAATATCAACCAGTTCTTCGTAACAATGTCATCATCTCTGGTGGCGGCTCTCTAATCGAAGGATTAGCGGCTCGTATTGCCGACGAAATCTCCGATATCGGTGATGTAAATGTCTGGTGTGTTGAAGATCCAATTGACAAGGTTGCTACTGGTGCTTTAGCACTAGCTCAGCAAATGCCTGATGAAATGTTCACATCAATCAACTAAGTTTGATAGTTTGAATAATTCTAAAGGGGTGCCAAACCCCCCTTCTAATACCCGTTTCTATTGGCAAAGTTCAAGAGTGGTTGAGCGGCGATTGCCCATTGTATGACGCTAGGAACTTCAACAACGGGTGGCATCGGACGAATCAGTGATGCTTCGGGAGATGAACGAGCGGTGCTCGAAGGTATGCTTCGCGGCTATCCTCAAGACCAATTAGTAGAAGAGGTTCTCATCGCTTGGCAAGAACTTGCTGGGCGCAATGATGAACTGGTTTCAGTAAAGCAAAGAATTCGTGTATTAGAACTTGATTTGGCTGAAAGAGAAGATTTGGTTGCACCTGAAGTTGCACGACTAAATGAGGCCGAGTCCACTCTTCAAGAATTTGAAGCAAAGAATGTTCACCTATCACGGGTGCTCGCTGACACCCAAGCAGAATTAGCAAGTCAGCAATCTTCACTTTCACAGAAGGAAAGAGAATCCATGGAAACCGAAGTTAGCCAATTACGAAACTTGTCAAATGACCAAGACGAGGTTATCGGTGAAATGGAGGGGCGTATTTCTCAAATGATTGAGGCTTTGGAAAGAGCTGCTGAGGCTGGATTAACTTCAGTGACTGCGGACGAAGTTCGTTCATTGAAATCGCAACTAGATGATATGTCAGGAAAATATGGCGTGGAGACTGCTGCAAACTCGGCTCTAGAAGAAGAACGTCAACGTCTACGAGATATTGCAGATCGCTTGCGCGGATTACTCGATGCTAGAGATTCGAGATTGGCTGAATTGGAAGAACAACTTGAGAGAGTAATGCAAGGTCCTCGTTCAGTTTCTGCTGAACATGATTATCTGGTCGAACAAATTGAAGAATTGAAAAGAAGATTATTGGAGAGAAACCGAGAATATGAATCTTTGAGAAGAAGAGAGCGTCGCCTCCATAGTGATGTTTTTGACAGAGATGAAAGAATCCAGCAAATGACTTTGACGATTGCAGACTTTGAGGCTGCACTTGGCGACCGTACTGCAGAATACAGAGAATTGGAAACACAGAATGAGGCTATGAGGGCTGAACTTGATTCGGTCAAACGTGGCGAACGCACTAGAGAAGTTGTTGGGCGGGTTTTCGCAGACTCCCTCACGCTCGTTCGTGAACAAGATTCACGTGATGCTAAGCGAGAGGCGTATGCTAATTCACCGAATGTTGAAAGAAAACTATCAACTCCTGAAACTGATGATATGGCACACCTTGCAAAAGGTGGACGCGTTGAACTTGATATCGATGAAACTGTAATCGAAGAGGGGATCGATGTTGATGGCCCTCGACCTCCTAGCCCTGGTGGTTCAGGGGACCCTGTTCTCTACGAGGACGAGGATTGAGATGGAATTTCTGTCTTTGATCTCTGCGATTAGTGTTGGAATTGGTTTGTCTGCTGCCTGCGGATTCCGTATTTTTTTACCTCCAGCGATGATGAGTCTTGCTGCTAATCTCGATTGGATGGAATTAGATGGTCAATTTGCAATGTTAGACAGTTGGGGGGCCTTTGCCATTTTATCTGCAGCGGTTGCATTTGAAATCGGTGGCTACTTCATTCCGTGGATTGATAATTTACTAGATATTGTTGCCACTCCTGCTGCCGCTCTTGCTGGTGTTTTTGTTTCTGCATCGATGCTTGGTGACTTTGACCCGATGCTACAATGGGCTGTTGCTCTAATCGCAGGGGGTGGTGCTGCAGGTACTGTGCAAATAGGAACAGTTGCTACCAGAGCAGCATCGACTGGAACAACTGGTGGCCTAGCCAATCCGCTAATTGCAGTCTTTGAAGCGATAGCGGCCGTAGTTCTGACAATACTTGCATTATTATCTCCAATAATAGTGATGATTGCACTTATTGTAATGTTCTATTTTTTATTCAAAATGATTGGTAATTTAAAACAGAGAAAGGCTAAAACTCCGGCCGTGTAAATACTGTAGTCTTATTCGCTGGTAGGCGGTTTACAGGGGGGTTGAACACCCATTGTACACTCGCTAGCCTCTGTATTTTTGGCCTGTCCAACATCCTCAGCAGGTTCTTTCAGCCTCCTCCGCCACTACAGCCATCACCGCCACGATACTTATCTCTCCAATCACTTGCGATGATCTGATATTTCTCAAGAATACGAGGCACAATGACAATATAAATAATCAATATGACAAGACCAATCAATTTGAATGGACCTAGGGCAATAATGGCGAGGATGTAACCACAAATCTCTTTGGTGAGGTGTAATTATGTCAAAACATGAAGGGGCGCGCACTGCTGCTTGTACTATTGTTGCTGGGTTCGTTTCCGGCATTTCCGGCCAATGCAGGTTCGACCACTCATTTCGGCAATTCAACCTCACAGGTCTCGATTTTGTTGGATTTCAATGGCCCAGGACACGATTCCAGCACCAACATCAGTATCGGTGCGAGTTCGGTAATCACGACTGCAGCACTTGACATCAGAGGTCTTACCAATTCAATCGGCGAAAGGCCCGAATCTATCGGGCTAGACATTGGCGATGATGGTGATATGGATTGGTTTTGGGGCGGCCCTGGGAATGGCACTTATGGGCACCTAGATGAATTTTCAAACGGGTATAAGCGGGCCGGGCTGAACATGTCCACCGGCAATAATTCGAGTTACCAAATCCGTCTACCAATCAATGCCACAATAAACTCTGCATCAATGCAGTTTTCGACCTTGAGCGAACTGACAATATCTGGCAGTGATGTACGCGATTCCTACTTACATCAACCAAACCCCCAATATGGTAACACGGCTCATGCAGATAGCAACTACGGCAATCAAAGCGTCACCCATGTTGGCAAAACAGAGTGGTCAAATTGGCATATTTATCGAGGAGTATACTGGTTCGATCTGGGCCTATTACCTGGAGCGACAGTTCTAGATGCCAACATCTCATTCTATGTCCAAGATGCGGTAAATCAAGCTTCGACCACAACTCCTGTTAGTGCCCAACATACCTATTCAATCCATCCTTTAATGAAACAATGGGAGGAAGGCCTTGAGAGTAATGGGCAGGTGTCACAAGCTGCGGGTGTCACCTGGAATAAAGCGATTGACAATCTCACGGGTAGCGATTATTCTTGGACGGTTGCAGGTGCCTCTGGCACGACCGACCGGGGCGTTGCAGTTGCAAGTGTAACGGACAGCCCAGCCAACCTTGAGTACAATTGGCTCGACTTCAATAATCAAAACTTGACAGATTTGGTACAGAATTGGGTCGATGGTAATGTGACTAATAATGGACTTATTCTTATTGGCGATGAAAACACCAACAAGCCAGATGGCTCCAGATTAACCATCACGTCGAGGGTTAACGCGACTCATGGTCCGAAATTGGTCGTTGTTTTCGAGGGTAGCGACGATGTAACGGCCGCACTCGATGTTGGCGCAGATGGCAATTGGGAGTGGAACCATAGCGGAAATCTCAGTAATGCATCGACAGTACCCGATTTTTCTGCTTCGCTGAATTCATATCTAGGTAATGCGACTCCAAGTTTCACCGATGCGTGGGGTAATGAATTTGTTGATATTCCTATTAAAGTGAGTGCGAATGCCACATTGGTTCTCGATGATATTGACATTGAATATGATTGGACCGCAGCAATCGGAGTCTCCCCCCATTCAGACCTACTTACCGAATTGAATCAACATGCTTCGAATCTCACACCAGATGCCGCTGGCAATGTCAGCATCATCATTAATGTCAGTTCAGGTAGTGCTGGAAAGGTGGAATTACTCAACCTGTGGTTGGGACAAGGTGACCGCCCGCCCTCTATCACAACAATTACACTGCCTGGAGAGACTATTGTCCCCGATGGTCAATCTCGGGCTTTTAGCATAGATGTCACCTCATATCAAGGACTATCGAATTTATCGTGGCTTGCTTTGATTCCTCAACTTCAGAACAGTACCAGTCAACCAACGTTATTCTATTCCTTTGAAAACAACACTACATGGGCTAATGACCCTGCCGGACTTGTTAGCAATATCAGTGGTACGTGGATGGCATTGAACAATCAGAACGGTATCATGACATGGGATCTCACAGTCAGTTGGGCATGGTTGCCTGTGCAGGATGTTGTTTGGCAGGTTCAGGCGAAGACCATTGATTTACTCCACACAAGTAGGCTTTCAAGCCATACTACAGATCACGAAAGCAGAATGGAAATTACGAGTTTCACAGTCTGGGATATGAGTGAGCCGACCGACGGTAGTCCACAGATTTATGCTGACGAATGGGTCGCAGGTGGCGATTTACTGCACGTAAAAGGTGATGTAAGGTTCCTAAATGAAACCAGTAAACCACTCCCCGGAGATGTTCTCATTGAACTAGTGGATATAGGTGCGAATGCAACAGTAGATTTCAATGGTGCTTACTCAATCGAGGTGTTTGCTCCACAAGATAGCCACTATGATGGATTTACCATTGCGGCCCACCTCTTCGGGCCATATGATTCAACTGAGCTAGGACTTGCCTCACTTACTTTCAACATCGATGCGACAAAGCCAGGTTTCCAAGCAAATGCGCCACTTGGTGAAAAAATCCTGCCCTCATTCCAACAATTGTTCAATGTGACTATCACCGACGGCACCGATAGCAACGGGCTTGACCTTGGAAGCCTAAGTCTGAGGTGGTGGGTAGAAGGTCTGCACGATAATGGCGATGGTATTCCCCAACTAGAGGAATATAGTCAGAAGCCACTACTCAGGGAAGGGGAGAGTGATTTTTTCCACGCTCAATATGATGATACATACAATTCACACGGCCAACAGGTATCTTTGTTCATTGAGGGATTTGACAAGACGGGTAATGTAATCTTGAGTGGCTCTGGATTTGAAGCTGATTTGGTGCATTACACATCACTAGTTCCTTCTCCAACCGAAGTCATATCTGTCAACATAGACTTACCAGGTGGTAACACCCTTACTCCTGCTCACCCCGGTTGGCTAAACATCAGCATTAGGGATGTAAATGGCCTAGATGATATTGAGGGCATCATCATCGATCTCGGCCTGGGCAATACACTGTCCTATGATAGAGATGGATCATTCGATTCGAGTAATCCATTGCTCGAGGTTTCAGGATTCACATTCTTAGTCCAAGGAGAAGAAATTACTCTCAATCTCTCATTCACCGCATCTCCGCTATTTGATGATATGTCGGTAGGTGAGATGGAAATTACACTCAAAGTCAATGACTCATCAGGCGAGCATATCACCGAGACTGGACTTTACTGGCGCTTTAATGCCGATGTTATGCTAGTCGAATCTTCAATGAGAACCTTCGGGGCCGAATCACGTCTACTTGTGTATGATGATTATGTCACACTCGGTCAGAGGCTGGTGGTAGAGGGTAGGGTACGTTATGTCGCCGCAGATCTGGCGCCAGCTTCAGGCTCTTATTCGGTTATGCTCGAATCCCCCCTCGACCTTCCTCTCTTGGTGATGACAGATGCCGATGGCAAGTTTGAAGGGACGATGGATGCCCTTGGAAGTGGATTGTACCGCGTGGTTATCCACGTCAATGGTGGTGTGGGATCTGTGGTTTCAAGTCCGGAACCGATTCGTCTGCAGATTGATGATGAGGCACCTTTGATAGTAGGTCACGAGCCGACGATAGTATCTACAAATTCAACCGAACTCCAATTACAATTTGATATCCAAGAAGCGGATTCAGGCCTGCCGGAACAAGAGATTAGGGTTCAATGTGTCCAGACTAACGGCCTTCAATTATTTGGGGACATGATAGAGGGCACAGCTATCATAATCATTCCAGGAGAGGTCAGTCGTTATCTCGTGAACCTAAGTTCACAGCCCATCCAAGGTGAAAACCTAGATTGCTGGTTCGATGTTGCCGATATGGCTGGAAATAATCTGACAGGTGAAGGTTCAGCCAAGACCTGGCCCCTTCGCATCCAAGTAATCGAAACTAGACCCGACATCAGTGCTGAACGGATTACTGTGGCGGATTCTTCGCTAATTATCGGCCGAGTGACCACTGTCAGTATTGAGGTTTTCAACAGCGGCGCTCACGATCCTTCGACATTCAACATAACTTTGGAGACTCATAAACTCCACAATGAAAGAATCATCATCAAAGAAGTTGAAACAATCCAAACATCAATTCTGAACGGGGAGGTGACGGTAGTGACCTTCGAATGGATGCCTGACTGGGAAGGTGAAATGGAACTAGTGGTGCGAATAGATTCGAGTCAGGTCATTGACGAGTTCGACGAGGGCAACACCTTTTCGTTGAATGTTAAGGTCGATCCCGTTCCAGAACCAGAGGGGTTCTTTGCATCTCAATCAATGAGGCTACTTTCCGGGATAGGGTTGATTGGGGTTGTTTGTGTTGGATTGCTATTATTTGCGACACGCCGAATCTCCGAAGGCGAGGATTCAGAGTGGCTTGAAGAAGAGGAAGACGATGATGATTATTCAGACGCGTGAAAGTCATGCGGTTATGAAACACAGGTGAACCGGTCTGAGATGTCACTTTTAGAGGGTAGATGCAGGGGGCACTTTATGCAGGTATTCGCAAGGGCCCCCCTCGTAATCGCCCGCATCTACGTCGGTAGCGACGAATAGCACCCACTGCGAACCCCTGTGAACACTAATTTTGAACACATGGGTTTGAGCATAGACCCTTGTGTATTATCCATAACCACTTATTCTTGGGATTAGTTTATTCATT